>Ga0065703_1000503_pt1 | contig 59697 bp, 52 predicted proteins | sample SwiRhicommunBV21_FD_59090 | JGI IMG/M metagenome (GOLD analysis project Ga0065703, IMG submission 59090) | Switchgrass rhizosphere microbial communities from Buena Vista Grasslands Wildlife Area, Michigan, USA - BV2.1 v1 | ecosystem: Host-associated > Plants > Roots > Rhizosphere > Soil ...
GGCTTTTTTATGGACATTTACATTATCATGTGAAAAGTATACCAATCGATCAAATAATAAAATGTCCAGTTCGAACCAGAAATCTCAGCTACATGCTTTTTGGCTTTCTCATTCTCGCTATGCTAAGCGTACAAAGCAGCGCATCTTTAGCTAAAATTCTGTTCCAGAACTTTCCTGTGCTCACTGTCTCCGCAATGCGCCTATGTTTAGGTGCAATGATTCTTGCCTTTATTTTCCAAATTTGGCGAATTAATTTTAGTCAGGTTCGTTGGAAAGCGATCTTGGCTTATGGATTTGCTCTTGCCGGAATGAATGCGCTTTTTTATCTGTCAATTGAGCGATTACCCATTGGTATTGCCGTCGCTTTTGAATTTATTGGCCCTTTAAGTGTAGCCTTATATCATGCACGCCAGAAATATGATTTTGTCTGGGTCAGTTTCGCAATTATTGGTCTCATTTTACTTTTCCCTTTCAATCAGGCTCATAGTCTGGATTGGATCGGAGTATTATTTGCGGTTAGTGCGGGTGCATGTTGGGCGCTTTATATTATTGCAGGTCAAAAACCTTCTGGCATTTCAGGTAACCACACTGTGTGTTTAGGAATGACTGTAGGCGCATGTGTATTACTGCCGATTACTTTTTTTTCAGGGTCAATGGGCCAAGTTATAGAGCTCCCCTATCTTTTTTATTTTATTGGCTTAGCAATTTTAGCCAGTGCCTTACCATTCTCTTTAGAAATGCTAGCACTACGTAATTTAACGCCGTTAAGTTTTGGAACATTGATGAGCCTAGAACCCGCAGTTGCTGCACTTTCTGGTTTTATCTTTCTAGGTGAATATTTGTTATGGAATCAATGGCTGGCACTCGCAACAATTATTGCAGCTTCCGTCGGTTGTACCATAACCACCCAAAAAAGCACGTCAGGAACGTGAAAAAACAGTCAGTTAAATCGACTCAACCTGCGAGTTGGAAATGGTATTCGCTATAATTAAACATTCTTATTTTAAGTAATATTAGATGAGGCCCTCGGGTATTTTTCATGCAGAATATTCCTATTATTGCTGTGCTCTATATGATTCTGTCGATGGTCTCATATCAAATCAGTGCTTCATTTGCTAAGCAGCTCATTGCAATATTAGACCCTCTGACCGTTACAATTTTAAGGCTGAGCTTTGCAACGGTTATTGTCGCTATCATGTTCCGCTCATGGAAAATCTGGTCGCGTTTACCCTATTTAAAATGGCGTGATTTATTGATGTACTGCGCATCTTTAGGTCTCATGAATATTTTATTTTATACGTCGCTTGGAAAATTACCTCAAGGGATTGCAGTGGGTTTAGAATTTATTGGCCCACTAGGTCTTGCTCTACTCTCTATTAAACAAAAGAGTGACTACATTTGGGTAGCACTTGCGATGTTAGGTATTGCACTGATGGTGCCGTGGCAAGACCCAACGCAACACCACTTTTCCTATGTAGGTGCTGCATGTGCGCTAGGTGCTGGATTTTGCTGGGCCTTCTATATTTATTTTGGTCAGAAAGTTGTGACCCAGAATATCGGTATGCATGCTTTAACCATTGGAATTGGATTATCTGCCCTAACCTTACTACCCATTGGCATCTGGCATAATGCCCCCGCATTACTTGAGACGCAGTACTGGGGTAAAGCATTACTTATTGCTATTTTAGCGACCGCTATTCCATACGCTCTTGATTTAATGGCACTCAAACAACTTAATAAATTAACTTATGGCACCCTCACGAGTTTAGCACCAGCATTGGCAGCATTAACAGGTTTCTTATTACTTCACGAAGAAATCAGCATGCTGCAATGGGTGGCTTTAGCTTGTGTAATGCTAGCGTCGATTGGGGTTACTTTAAGAAGTACTAAAAAGTAGAATAGTTAAATACTATTGCTGCTTTTTATACTTTTTATATTCCTTTAAATATTTATTACCTAGCGTTTCTTTTTCACTGTCTTTAAGAATTTTTCCCGCCTGCTGAAAAAATTTATGCTCTTCTTCTTTTAAATGATGATGGACTTTTTCACTCAACTGTTTGGCGGTCGCTAACCAGCTTGGGCTACTCATATCTGTTTTTTCAAGCTGTTCGACCAACTCATCCATTTCATGGTGCTCAGATAAAGCATGTCTCGTAATATCTAGACCGACATCATCAAACATTAAAGGGATATATAAATAACGGTCTTCGGCAACAGAATGGGCATACAGTTCATTTTTTAATGCATCAAATAATTCTTTTCTTTCTTCGGTTAAACCATGTGTCTGAACTAATTGTTCAGAAAGGTTTCGTTGATTTTCATGGCTTTCTCTTAATGCTTCGAAAATATTCATTCTCTTCCTCATTTTTAGCTAAAAAATCTTTTTTATTTCAAGGTTTATCATACGTTGAAATTTATAATGTTTAAGTAGCTTAAAATGAGACTATTTTTTACACAGTTTTCTTTCTAGTAAACTTCTGTAATTATTTTTATATTTATAATATTAAATGCTCATATAAAAAGTATGAACTTCACCTTCTGATCAGTTCATACTTTTCGAAATATTTAGCCTGTTACAAACAGTTGATAGCCTAAACGACAAATTAAAACACTGACTAAAATTAAAAAGATAATACGGACAAAACCACTACCGTATTTAAGTGCGGTACGCACCCCAATAATAGAACCCAATACATTCGCTACTGCCATCATTAAGCCAATGTGCAAAATAGCGTGTCCTGTCGGAATGAAGAAACTCAATGCAGCCAAATTGGTCATAAAATTACCAATTTTGGATAAGGCAGAAGCATGCAAAAAGTCGACTTGTAAAAAGCGGATAAAAAAGAAGATAAAGAAACTTCCCGTTCCCGGCCCAAAAATTCCGTCATAAAAACCGATCGCTAAACTGCCTATGCCAGCCAAAACCAGCATTTTATTAGTAATTTTTTGCTCAGTATGGACCTGTCCAAAGTTCTTTTTAACTAGCGTATAAATTGCTATCACAATCAACATTACGAATACGAAAGGACGCAATACAGATTGAGGAATTAAGGATAAACAAGCAGCGCCAGCAAAAGAGCTAATCAAAGCACAAATGGCAATAACTGCTAAAAGTTTCCATTGCAACTTCACTCTTTTCGCAAAAGTATAAGCAGCCGATGCTGTACCAAAAATTGAAGAAAGCTTATTAGTACCAATCACCGTTGCAGTCTGCATGGTCGGGAAAGTGCTCATAAGGCCTGGAATCTGAATAAGTCCGCCGCCCCCAACAGCAGCATCAATCGCTCCCGCAGTAAACGCAAAAAAGATCAAACTCAGGATAACATCCCATTCCATACCCATGCTCTATACTCAACATCTACTACAAATTTAAGATACGTTTAGGTACCAACCGTTTTTTATCGGTAATCTCGGCTAAACCTAGACAGCGCTCATCCGAAAAAACTAAAACCTCTGCTTCTGCAGAATGCTCAATATTGCTTTCTAAACCGTTGCAAAAATATTTTTCACGCCCTTCTGGAACCTGAATTTTTAAGAAATGGTCAACTGGAGCATAAACTGGAAGTAACAAAGCTTCTCTTTGCTCTTCTGTTAAGCTCTCTAAATATTCAATGGTATAACTCGGAATAAGCTCAAAATGTCCTGTTTGAGTCCGGTTCAGCATCGTTAAATGCCCACCACAACCAAGTGCTTCGCCAATATCTTCACCTAATACACGAATGTATGTTCCTTTAGAACAAGTTACATCCAAAGTGATACTATTTTCGGTAAATTCAATGAGTTCTAAAGCATAAATCGTGATTGGACGTGCTTCACGCTCAATCTCGATACCTTTTCTAGCAAGCTCATATAACGGTCTACCTTCTTTTTTCAAAGCAGAGTACATTGGCGGAACTTGCTGAATATCACCTCTAAATTTTTCTAGGGTATGTTCAATAAGCTCTCGGTTCAGAACAGGAATAGGACGTTCTTGTAAAATCTCCCCTTCCACATCCCCTGTCGTTGTGGTTTGTCCCAATCGAACAGTGGTTTGGTAGCGCTTTGTTGAGTCCAGCAAATAATGTGAGAACTTGGTAGCCTCTCCTAAACAAATAGGAAGCAACCCTGTCGCCAAAGGATCTAAAGCTCCTGTATGACCTGCCTTTTGGGCGCGATATAACCAACGCACTTTTTGCAAAGCCGCATTTGAACTGAGCCCTAATGGTTTATTTAATAGAAATACACCACTGATATGGCGACGAGAAATTTTTTTGATTTTTTGTCGTCATTTTTACTGGAACACAAAGCTAGAAAAAAGTGCCGACATGTTAGCAAATTCGGCAAGATATTTTCACAATATTTAGGTGCCTTTTCACTTATTTTATGGCACATTAATAATCGAAGTAAAAAAAACAACAAATTAAAACTTAAGGAAGATATCTTTATGCAAGGGATGCAGAAGAAGGTATTGTGGTGTGTGCTCGGATTTTTTATTTTGGGCCTCATTGCATGTGTATATTGGTTAAGTCCTGACTCAAAAAACACATCAGCTCAGATGAGTGAAAGTAAAGCTCAAAACTTAGCATCATCTCCTCATACAGATCATTCATCGCTAAACGAAGATGCGTATCATAGTAAAAGTCAGCAAGACACAGAAGTTAACTGCCAATTAAAAATTGATAGTTCCCAACATTTGGTCGTGAATAGTCAAACCCGTGACTGCTTTGAATATTTTATTACCCAATATGGGGAAAATGATTTAGAACAAATCAAAATTCACTTTGGGAAATTTATTCAAGGACAATATCTAGAGCCAGCTCGCTCACAGATTATGGACTTATGGACGCGTTATTTAAAATATCGTGAACAGCTTGCTCAAATCCAAGCACCTTCAGCAAAACAACAAGATAAAAATTATTTTCAAAAGATTTTTAACTCGATCCAAGATATAAGAAAACGCTTTTTTTCGGCCTCTGAAATTGAAGGGCTTTTCTCGAGCGAAGATATCTATCAGAACTACACACTAGATCGAATGCAGATACTTGAAGACTCTTCTTTGAGCGAAATTGAAAAAGCACGAAAGCTTAAAGAGCGTTTTGAAGAGCTTCCAGAAGACTGGCAACACAACCTACAAGAACTCTCCAAACTTGATGATTTACATACACTGACCAAACAAATTAAAGCACGCAATGGTTCAGCAGAAGAACTTCGGCAAATGCGTACAGCACTTGTTGGAGCTGAGGCGACTCAAAGATTAGAAACTTTAGATACACAACGTAATGCTTGGCAACAAAGAGTCACAAGTTACCTCGATGGTCGAGATGAAATTATTAAAAGTAACATGAGTGATAGCGCCAAAAACCAAGCAATTCAGCAGTTACGCCAACAACAATTCAATTCATCACAAGAACAACTAAGACTTCGAACTTTTGAAACGGTCCATGATCAGGGAGGTGAACTGCCATTTAATTACTAAGCCTTTCCTTTTTGGGAACTGGCTAACATTCATTAGCAGTAAGAAGCTGCTTTTCATACAAAATAAAAATAGTGAGTAAAAAATGAAAAGGAAGTTAATGTTTTTCTACGCTGCAATGCTCTCAGGACTGAGTATTTCAGCGGCCCATGCAACAAATGCTGAACAAGTTAAAAGCTCGTTCGTATATTCATCTTACGCACAAACAAAATATCCAATGGTTTTTAACCATGGTATGGCAGGCTTTAGCCGAGTTGGAACAGATACGCTTGGTCTTGATTATTGGTACCAAATTCTTCCTGATCTTGCCCGTAATGGAGGAAATGTCTGGGCAACAAGAGTCTCACCATTTAACTCAACAGAAGTGCGTGGTGAACAACTTGCACAGCAAGTAGAAGAAATTATTGCCATTACCGGTAAGCCCAAGGTCAATTTAATCGGTCATAGCCATGGGGGTCCAACAATTCGCTATGTGGCTGGTATCATGCCAGAAAAAGTAGCATCACTCACTACGATTGGCGCACCTCATAAGGGATCACCAATGGCAGATGTCATCCTGAATGTCGAGGGTACTCCTCTTGCAGGCGTGGCAACTTTAGTAAACTGGTTTTCAGCAGCAATTACTTGGGCAGGAGGTCTAGATCCGACAAGCTATCCGCACGACTCTTTAGCAGGTGCTCATAGTTTATCAACTCAAGGTTCAGCTCAGTTTAATGCTCAATTTCCTATGGGTATGCCAACTACTTCTTGTGGTGAAGGGGCATATCAAGACAAAGGCATTTATATGTATTCTTTCTCAGGAAATAAAGCTTTAACAAATCCATTAGATCCATTTGATATTGCCCTTACAGGCAGTAGTCTAGTAGTCGATCCGTTTGGTGATAATGATGGGCTTGTTTCACGATGCAGCGCCAAATTTGGTAAAACCATTCGTGATGATTACAACTGGAATCATTTAGATGAGGTGAACCAAGTGCTTGGGATACGTTCTATTTTTGCTTCAGATCCTGTCTCGGTTTACCGTCAACACGCAAACCGTTTAAAACTTCAAGGACTATAATTTTCAAACAAAAAAATGCGCCAAAAGGCGCATTTTTTTACTCGGTATAAGCTTACGCTTTACGAGCTGGTAATTTTTCACGAATACGTGCAGCTTTACCAGACAAGTCACGGAGGTAGTAAAGTTTAGCACGACGAACGTCACCACGACGTTTCACTTCGATTTTAGCAACGATTGGAGAGTGAGTTTGGAATACACGCTCAACACCAACACCGCTAGAAATTTTACGAACTGTAAATGCAGAGTTTAAACCACGGTTTTTCTTCGCGATTACAACACCTTCAAATGCCTGAAGACGCTCACGCTCACCTTCTTTTACTTTAACTTGGACAATAACAGTGTCACCTGGAGCAAAAGCAGGGATATCAGTTTTTAACTGTGCATTTTCAATAATTTGAACTAAAGGATGTTTACCACTCATTGTGGGAATCTCCAATATGTGCGGAGTCAGAAGAGGTCTGAGGTTCCGCTGGGGATAGAGGCTAAAACGCATATCAACCCGTTTATCTTTCCCTTTATGACAATATGTCCATAAAGAGCCTTAGAATATACATAAAACTATTCATTAAATAGAATCATGCTTTAACTCGAAGCATTGCTTCTCGTATTTTTGCAGAACTTTCGTTCCTGAGAATAGCGGTTAAGAATTACCACCATTCCCTTTTGCATCTTTTAGCCATTTTTTTTGCTGCTTATTCAACTCTACCTTTTCAGCCAACTCTGGTCGACGTTCTAAAGTTCGTTGATACCGCTGCAAAAAGCGCCATTTTTCGATATTGCCATGATGTCCAGATTTTAAAACTTCTGGTACATCCAGCCCCTCAAAATGGTCTGGCTTTGTATATTGTGGACAATCTAAAAGACCATCAACAAAAGAATCTTGTACTGCTGACTGTTCATCTGACATTACATTCGGCAAACGGCGAATAATACTGTCAAGTAACACCATAGCGGGCAGTTCACCACCAGATAAAACATAAATCACCAATTGACCATTCCTGATCAACATAATGCTGGATCAAACGTTCATCCACTCCTTCATAACGTCCGCACAGTACAATTAAGCCGTCGTAATCAACAAACTGCTGTACTGCCTGTTCATTTAAGGTTTTGCCTTGTGGAGACATATACACTACAGGAACATGAACATGTCCTGCTTGTGAGGCAAGCTGTTTGGCATGTGCAATTGCTTTCGCCAAAGGCTCAGCCATCATCACCATTCCAGGGCCACCACCAAATGGACGTTCATCCACTCTTCTGTAGTTTCCCTCAGCAAAATCACGAGGATTAATACAAGTGACTTGTACAATATCCCGTTTTGCCGCACGTCCGCTGATGCCGTAGGCTGTAATCGCTTCAAACATTTCAGGAAAAAGCGTAATGACTGCAAAAAACATCACAGACTCCTCTATTTTCCTGCTGTATTAATCCTAAAAGGATTAATAATCTACGCCCCAATTGACGTAAATACGACCAGCTTCAAGATCAACACGTTGTACTACATCTTTATGCCAAGGAATCATGCGTTCTTCTGAATCAATACTGTCTGGGGTAGCATGTACCACCATCACATCATTGGCTCCAGTTTCAAACAACTCATGAATTTTACCTAAGTTTACTTCCTGTTCTTCATCATCCAGACCTAACACTGTTAAGCCTTTTAAATCTGACCAGTAGTACTCATCTACATCTGCTTTTGGCAGTTGAGACTTAGCAACCCAGATATTAGCGCCAACCAAGTTTTCTGCTCCAGTGCGATCACTCACACCTTTCAAAGCAACAACTAGACCTTTGCCATGTGGTTTCCAACGTTTTACATCTATTGTTTGCCAACCGGCCTTGGTCTCAATGTACCAAGGCAGGTAGTCAAACATATTGCTCATAGGTTCTGTATTTGAATACACCCAGAGCCACCCATTCAATCCATAAGCTGAACGTAACTGTCCAATCTGAATACGATCTTCGGGAACATTCTGTGTTGATGTCATGGGTTACCTACTACAAAAAATTATGCAGTAGCTTTTTTAGCTTGAGCAGCTAAAGAAGCAACACGTTCAGAAGGTTGAGCACCTTGAGAAACCCAGTGAGCAAAACGGTCTGCATCTAAACGAAGTTTTTCTGCTTGACCTTGTGCAGTCGGGTTAAAGAAACCGATACGCTCGATGAAACGACCATCACGTGCATTGCGGCTATCAGTCACAACGATTTGATAGAATGGACGTTTTTTTGCGCCGCCACGTGCTAAACGAATAACAACCATGATAAAAGCCTTATAATTCTTACGGATTATCCCTGCGCCGACCATCGGCAACACTTCAAACCCCTTTCATAGAGGGCAACATTCTACGTGATTTTCACCATGAAAGAAAGATTAAATTTTGAGTTACCCTCAGTTTTGAATTTAAAACTACTGTAGCCAATTTGATGTGGCAGATAACGCACAATCAGTTGCACCTTTTGCCCAAAATTTTTGGCCTTGATCATTAAGACAAATGATCCCATCACTGGCTTGAGAAGTAGTAGAAATAGGCGTAGCCGTTAACACCCAACTTGAATCATTTATGCTAGCAAAAGCTAAGGTATATAAGGCTTGACCTTGTTGAGGACTTACATTAGAACCATAAATCGACGCTATAGTCGCATTGGATGGATAAAGATTGTAAACCATTTTTTCTGATTCTAATGTTTGGGCAATATTCATCATTTCAGATTGAACAGCTGTACGATGCGCTTTACGTAAATATTGCAAATATGAAGGTGTAGCTATGGCTGCTAAAATTGCAATTATTGCCACTACAATCATGAGTTCTATTAAGGTAAAACCATTCTTCATTGCCAATTCTCACTGTTTGTTTCACATACATTGCAAGTGACTGCCCCACCACAGTCATTATCAACAGCCGAAGCTGTTAAACTTTGGCAACGCAAACCTGAATTCTTAGCAATAAAATTAAAGTTTCTTGAATCTGTTGTTGTCGCTTTAATGACCCATGTCTGCCCATTTGCAGCACCATTCGTCAATAAATTTCCTGCTGTTGTGTCATCACTAATTGCAATCGTATAACCACCCCGTGGCAACGTCACAGATGTGGTGGTAAATCCTCTATAGGTAAAGTTCTTGGATTTATGCCGTTCCAATTGTTCTGCCAATTTTAGAATTTCACCTTTAGCCGCAGAGGCAGTCGCTCTGCGGCTATAACTTTGATATGAAGGGATAGCAATCGAAGCAAAAATAGCGACAATCACGATGACAACCATGAGTTCAATCAAGGTAACACCCTGATTAAACCGCTGGATATAGTATTTATTCATAAATAATCCCTTAGCGATAACGCTCATACCAACGCGTAGGAACTAAATGACTTGTACACTGCCACTCGCCCGTTCCACTCTCGTTTCCAGACAGTTGTAATTTCCCACAACTATTAGTCACTGGGGGTTCATCTCTTTTTGGAACAAATGCTACGCCACGGATACCTGAGCCAATAACGTTTTTGTTACATTCAGAAACTCCTGCTGGGCAGTTACTACCTGTTTGTGTTTGAAACCCGCTAGGATCTTCTTTATTCTGATCAATGGATCCATCAGAATTAAGACAGGCTCCAAATGGTAAACAGTAAGTCTGCTGATCCGTTTCACCTACTACACGGGGTAAACATGGGTCTGCCGCCACAATGCCTGTTCCCTGTGGGTCATAAACAGGCACAATTAAAGTCCCCGTAATTGCCATTGGCTCTTCAAAAGCTTTTAGTCCACCTTTAATACGGAAACTATTATTGGCTTTCTCTGTACCACCGCTCGTACTAGAGAGTGAGCGATACCAACCACCTTGGCCCGTCCCCGTATTTGGAAAGAAAATTTGTGCTACTCGTGTTTCTCCAGATCGTAAAATTTGTGGATTTTTTCTAAGAGCCGATCGAGTAATATCTTTTGTTTCAAGTTGGCTATCAGTTAAAGACATTAAATTCTTTTTAATAAAGTCTTTGTCGATAATTCCATAGACGTTATTTACAGCTCTTCCGCTTAATGCTGTACTAGGTGACATCCCCTCACGTCCTGTAAGCGGATAAACATCTAAAGGCGTACTGCGGTCACCTGAAGCAATGCCTACAGTAATAAAAGTATGGATACCATAATCGTGGATTGTCACTGTTGGTGGTTCATAAAAACGCGGCGCATTCCCACCTGTATAATCGTTTGAGGCATCATAAGTTGAGTCATTTGTTGCTAAATTGGCTAATCGAACAACTCGAATACCAAAACTACTATAAGTCGAATTCGTTTTTGTCTGGTTATTATTAAGATCGATACGGAAGACTTGTCCGCCTAAATCACCGAAATATAAATGGTCTACCAAACCATCAGCGTCTCGATCTAATGTACTAATACGACTAACAATACTATGCTTCATATTAGAGTTATCAATATTAGAGCCAGTGTCACTAGTCCACCATAAGCGCTCCCCAGTTTTGGCATCAATAATATAAACAGCATTCCCTTTTGCTTTTGCATTCGTAAAGCAAGAGTTGCTCAAGGTAATATTTGGGTTTTCATAACATTGGTCGTAGCCACCACCAACAATCATGACCCGTTTAATAACCCCGTTATAACGTATATTTGCAAGTACAGGCTTAGACCAACTCTGTCCCATACGACTATAATCATTTTGATCTGCCCCTACTCTAAAGAGGAGCTTAGGTGAAGCAGGATTTAAGACATTTAAGCCATAATAACTGCTGCCACCCATTCGCATGCCGCCATAAATATTCATTTGCTTTGCAGTCACTTTTGAAACTGCAGCACCACCACTTCCTGTGGTAGTAATACTATATGCAGGGTCAGATACCCAAGCTCCATCCATACCGTGAGCAGGTGCTGTAGCATCACTTTGTCCAACCACTAATGCTTTTGATGCGATCGGATCATTTAATATGTCGGCAGGAACGAAAGCCATTTGTTCCACACCAGTTGAAGCATCCACAATATGTAAACCACCTTCCATCGTTCCATAGAGAATGGATTGCTCTCGAGCAGAGGTTAAATTCCCATTTTCATCTAATGTTCCATTATAGGTAAGCTGTACTGGTAAAGAGTGGATACTACCGCCCATCGCTAAATAGGGTTCATTCGATGTAACTAAAGACGAGGGTAAAGTCGTAGCGCTAATATCAGTTGAGTAACCTAGATAATTTAATATTTTTAATTTCAAGCTAACTGGGAAAGCTTTTAAAATATCTTGTCCAGTTGACGCATCAAATTTCCCTAATACATAGTTTGCTGTATTACTTGCGCTATCAAAAGGATTTGTTCCATTAGCAGGAGCCGCTGGAATCTTTAATAAATTAGTACCAGTAGTAGATATTTTGGTGAGACTACCATCTGTTGCCACAGCAGAAACATCGGTAAATAAGTTGCGAATTTTATTTTGCACTGCATAGTAATATTTAGTGATATTTCCTACGCTATCCACTACTTCTGATTGTCCCGCAATTGGTAAAGGCACATTCGAATATGCTCCCCCTAAAAAGACTTTGCCTCCATCATTGTAATTCGAACTATTCCAATAATCTTTCGTACCCGTTCTAAATGCTCCACTTGCATTGTAGACTAACCCACCAGTATTAGCTTCGAAAGCACCAGCATGTGTTCCCGATAAAACAACATGATATTTTTTTAGATTGCCACGCCAAGTTAAATAAGTATTTGCTGGATTTGGTTCAAAAGCACGTAAATAACCATATTCCTGTAAATTTTTTGGATTTAACGCATCATAAGGAACAGAGATAACACCTGTAGTTAACGGTGCTAAAGGTACTTTCCCTAAGTTATTAATAAATGCGATAACACTATCAGTAACACCTTGTGGTGTTTGCGTTGCAAAAAACCCTCCATTACCATAACCAGGACTAGCAATTGCGTTTGTTCCTTGATTTGGCGAACAAGCATCATCACCTGCGCGATCTGTTTGAGTTCGGGATGTCAATTTACATGCATTAACGACATCACTAGACCCTAAGCTTGTAAAGTCATTACCAAAACCGACAAAAGCAGTTTGTATGGGAACATTGACAGGATTCGTCGCATTAGCAGCTATGCTTTGGATTACACCACCATTAAAAAGTCTTTTCGCATAGTTACTCATACAATGCCAATCGTTAGTACTATTTAGTGCACCTGATGCAGCACACTCAAAACTTGTACTACTCAGACTGGCATTCATAACAGAATTAAGGGTCGAATCAGTCTTATTTGTCGGCTCACCGTCAGATAGAATATAAACTCCCTGACCATCACAACTTACTCGATCAGCAGCCGTTGGCAGTGGTGAGGCGTAACTAAGTAAATCTGCTTTTTTAGAGTCGGAAATAGAACTGCTAAAACCACTATACGAGTTAGCTCCTAGTTGCATTTCCTGTTTGTAATAAATAGTATTGTTTCCGTCAGTATAATAACCATCTTGAGCAAGGTTAGATGGAGCCGTTCCACCTAAAGAAACCCAACCATTAGAACGACAAGTCTGTATTTCATTACTAAAATCTGTAGCATTCAGGCTATCACATCTATAGAAAGTAGTTATCATAGGACCATATACTGGAATAGCTTCGGTACTATTACCTCGATATGGTTGAGATCTCCAAGATTCATATCTTTCATAGCAAAGAGGCGGCGCCACATTGGTTCTCAAATAAGGATAGCTGCTAGGACATTGATAACTACTTATAGTTCTTGTTTCTTCCTTTCTATAAACATCAACTGCAATTTGTACAGGTGCGTTAGTTGTTGTTCCCATCAAGTATGCAGCTGCTTCAGCATATGCAGCTGCTGTAGGTGTTCCTCCACTTGCAGTCAGCCCCATCACAGCTGTACGTATAGCATTCCTTTGGGTTGAATTAGTAGCACCAAGAGTAGCGGCAGGTACTAATATCTTTCCTGCATTTCCTGACCCATTGACGGAATAATGACCCAATCCTACTCGAACAGTTGTTAAGTTGGAGTTATTACTATCCAAAAATGCAAACATACCATCCTTTAGCCTTGATATTCGATCATAGCATTTCAAGGAATCTGTTCGAGCGCTATAAGTACCATCAGCATTTTTATTAGGATTGTAACACTTGTCCTTTAATCTTTGATAATTCGACGAAATTGAAGTCGAATAAGCCACCGAACAGTACGTTCTGGAATATGTATAAGACCCACTCCCTCCACTATCAGTTTGCACAGTTGTACGATCTGAACAGACTCCATAATCTGCATTAATTGAATTACTACTACTATTTACCCCCATTGAACCAGAGGTATCCAACATCATTACAATCGTTTTTTTACCAGCCGTAGGTGAAGCATAAATTTGTAAATCACTCGCCTGCACGACGGAGCTTGTCACCAACCATGTAAAAGCAAGCGAACTCGAACAGATGGCATACCATAAATTATTTGGCTTAAAATTCTTCAATTTTAGTTTCACGATATTCCCCGTTATGAACCTGGTGCCGTAATTTGAGTGAGCTTATTGGTATAGTTAAATTCTTGAACTTGAGTACTAAAAGGTACGTTATGATTTGCCAAACACTCCGCTAATGTTTGCTTAGCTGTTAAAGCGGTATCAAAATTGTCACTAATTTTTGCTGAACTCGTGCTTAAGCACTCACTTTGTAAAGTTTCTATAGAAGTAGATGCATAGGCCGGTAAAAAAGCTGTTGTAATCACTCTAATACGCTGCATAGACAGCATACTTTTAGGTAGTTGAGTGCCCTCAGAGGTGTTTGTTCCTCGTGGTAAATTTGATCCTGGAATATCGTTTGCAGCATCTGTTGGAATACTTACAGCAACTTGGGTAACTACAGCTTGACGATTACTTCCATAGTCACTTGTTAAATCACAAAAACCAGCCACCCCGCCATCTTCGACGACTGCATTATTAGCACTTCCTGCCCGAAGTAAACTTGCACCCCTGGTCTGAGCAAAATTTGTTGCTGTAGAAACAGGTTTATAACAGAAGTTGTATTCTGCACCAGGGTTACTTTCGTGTTCTTTGAGCGCAGCGCCAATCACATTAGTGATATTAGTTAGGGTGGTAGGATTCATCTGCACAATAAGTTCTAAAGGTGTGTCAGATGACTGAAAATTTAATTGGCTGACTTGGCTATTCGTAGCAACTTTTAAAGAAACAATAGCCACTCTTATTGCTAAAACACCTACAGAAATAACAACCAATAAAATAATAAGCACAACAATAAGGGTTGCCCCTTTTTCCTTAGATTTACTATTATGAATGAAATGGGTCATAGACTTTCCCCCATCGCATTGCGTAGAGCAATTGTTACGTTATAAACGCGGCGTAAGAATCGAGTTGTAGTGTCAGAAGCATGCACGGTTTGGTCTAACATAAGAAAAGATTGCGCGGGATCTATTGCTTTGTTTTGAGCATTATTAGTAGAACGGGCTAGTACCGATATTTGTATTGAAAGAATTCGCGGCGCCGTCACAGATGGTGTGGCATCTCGAGCAGCCTGTGCAGCAGCCCGATATTGGGGAATCGTATAATAAGCAAAATTGCCAGCCGCATTTTTTGCACCAAATAGCACATGAAAATGATCAATACGCGGCAATACGATTTGACCAGCGTCACCCAACCCATCAATAGTGGTAGGTTGAGCTGCAGCTGCTACAGTAGAAGGCGTATTTGCATCACATGCAAGTGCATAATCTTGCTGAGAACTGCCATTACTATCCAGACGTAAGAAATAACGCTCTACAATTAAATCCCCTGCAAGTACATTCACACCTTCACAATTGGTCATATTAGTAGGAGCAATAAATTGAATAGTCAGCTGATCACTTTGCACAGCAGCATTTGAACTATTCTGTATATTTGAAAGACCTTTCCAGTGATTACTAACAGTACTCACCGTATCTCCAGCACCACGACTTAGTAATGTGTCAGCAATATAAGTATTTGCTCCAACATTAGGAACAAAATTAACACTGTCATTGTTGGTTGCTGTTGAACCAGTTAATACAACACCCCCCCAAGGTGTAGTATCAGTTAATATCGGGTTATTCACATTTCCATAATTTAGAAGACGTATATCACGTGCGATATATTCCAAACCAAAAATACCGCTATCTTGTATTTCAGCATTTGCTTTTTGTAGACGACTAGATAGAAGTCCGCCAATAAATAATTGAGTCGCCGCGGCCACCAGAATGAGGCCTAAAGCCAATGCGACCATAAGCTCAATTAATGTAAAGCCTCGCTGCTTCCATAATACAAATGAGTGAGCCATTAATATGCCTCCATCATTAAACAATTCGAATTATTGACATAAACGCCATTTGTACTCATACAGCTCGACACATCCGCGCTAGTGACTCCTTCATTTGTTGTAATTACTGGAGAGGTTTTTCCCCAAAAAACAAACAGACATTGCCTCTGCTGGGTCATTGTGCTTGTAACCCCAGGGCAATTTGTCATTGTGATTTTCAAGCCAAGTTGATCTGCATTTCTCGCTGCTTGATACGCATCAAATTGAGCAAGTTGAGAAGGCGTACAAGCGGCATTGAAACACAACGTAGGAGCTGCGGTAGTAGATGAATAATTGCTATAACCACGAACAAATAAAGGATATTGACTAGCCTGAGAACTATTTACGCGAATATTTTCTGCTAATCCTCTCATAATCATAATAGCTTGAGACTTACTTAATGCTTCTGAAGAAGCATCCATAGCCCGAACTTGCAAGGCAACATATCCTAAAACTCCTATTGCAAGTAAAATTAAAGCGACCAACACTTCTAATAAACCAACCCCAGTTTGAGCTTTTTGCTTAGAGCTCCGCATTAACATGTCTCCTCAGCTTTAAAAATTAATGTGCCAAGCTTTGTTAAAATAAGAATTTTCTTTTTATTTATTTTTGAATTACAAATAGATAAAAGTGTATCTTGGGTAATATTACTTACCACTCCATTCGCATTAAAAGTTAAAGTCGTCGCTGTTAATGAACTCTGTGTACCATCAGCAGCTACATTTTTGAGCTCAAGAGTGCTATTGGAAGCTGCTTTCCAATTGAAAGAAGTTGGTGTATTTGAGGCTGTTGAATTCAGATTAATAGATACATCTTGTCGACCAAGTATTGCTTGGCTCTTCGCTTCCGACAAAGTATTGATTAGGTCTCGTTGATTTCCATCTAGTCGTTTGCCTTCTAATAGATTCGACATAGACGGTGCAGCCATCATCGCGATAATAGCCATTACCGCAATCGTCACCATAAGCTCAACCAAGGTGAACCCTTCTTGCGGAATAATTCCCCTCATCCCTAGAAACCCCAAATAAACTTAAGAATTTTTTATTTATTATTTAAATTTTACGGTTTAGATTTACAAAACAAATACAAAACAAGATAAAGGGTATAAAAAANNAGATAATCGTCACATCAACAATTATCTGTTTTACTATTTTAAAATCAGTATGTTAAATAAGTCACACTTTATGCTTGAGTCACATGAATCCGTAGTTCTTTAGGAAGACTGAAGGTTATGTTCTCTTCACGTCCATCTAATTCTTTAGGTGCTTGCGCACCCCAGTCTTGTAAACGTTGAATCACTTGCTTAATCAGAATTTCTGGCGCTGAAGCACCCGCTGTCACACCAATTTTGCAAGTATCATTGAACCATGACTGTTCTAACTGATCAGCATTATCTACAAGGTAAGCTGCTTTGCCCATACGCTCTGCAAGCTCGCGTAAACGATTTGAATTTGATGAGTTAGGTGAACCTACGACTAATACCACATCACACTGTTCGGCCAAGTCACGTACAGCATCCTGTCTGTTTTGAGTTGCGTAGCAAATATCGTCTTTACGTGGCCCTTGAATATGAGGAAATTTTGCACGCAAAGCATCAATAACTTTAGCAGTATCATCAATAGATAAAGTTGTTTGAGTTACAAATGCAAGTTTTTCAGGATGTCTTACTGCAAGTGCTGCAACATCAGCTTCATCTTCAACCAAATAAATGTCACCACCTTTCAATTTGTCATATTGGCCCATTGTCCCTTCAACTTCAGGGTGTCCTTCATGACCAATTAAAATTGCTTCAGTACCTTCACGTGCATATTTAGTCACTTCAATATGAACTTTGGTAACCAAAGGACAAGTTGCATCAAAAACTTTTAAACCTCGGCGCTCCGCTTCTTGTTGAACGGCTTTTGAAACACCGTGCGCACTAAAAATTACAATTGAGTCATCCGGAACCTGATCTAGTTCATCAACAAAAACGGCCCCTCTTTGACGTAAGTCATCTACCACAAATTTATTGTGTACAACTTCATGACGTACATAAATAGGAGGATTAAAACATTCTAAAGCCCGATTGACGATTGCTATGGCTCGATCAACACCGGCACAAAAACCACGCGGATTAGCTAACACAATTTCCATAACAGCCTCAAAATTAATAAAACAGGGGAATTTCTCTTGAATATTTGCAATTAAAACTATTCAGTTTAAACGCACGGTACACTACAATAGCGAAGATATTTTATCATATCAGGAAAAATATCATGTCGGGTCTATTGTTTGTCGTTTCTGCTGCATCAGGAACAGGCAAAACATCTTTGGTGAAAGCCCTGCTTGACCGTGTAAGCAATTTACATGTTTCAGTCTCGCATACTACCCGAGGTCAACGTCCTGGTGAGTTAGATGGTGTTCACTATCACTTCACTACAAAAGATGACTTTCTAGACCAAGTAAACCATGAAGGCTTTATCGAATACGCTGAAGTATTTGGTAATTACTATGGCACTTCTCAAGCAACTGTAAAGCAACAGTTAGCTCAAGGACACGATGTTCTACTTGAAATTGATTGGCAAGGTGCAGAGCAAGTACGCAAACTTTTTCCTGAATCCAAGCAAATATTTATTTTACCGCCAACACAGTTTGACCTCCGTCAGCGTTTATCTAATCGCGGCACTGACTCAGTTGACGTCATTGAACATCGTTTAAGCTGTGCAGTTGAAGATATGCAGCATTACACGAACTTTGATTACATCATTATCAATGACGACTTTAATAAAGCCTTACATGAGCTTGAAGCTGTGATTACAGCAAACCGTTTAGTGTTATCCCAGCAAGCAAAACGTCATCAAACATTAATTCAAGACTTGATTACTCCTCAACCAAAACAGGAATAACTTGAGTCTGGATCGAAAGCCTTTTATACTGTTTAGTCTGTTCAAATTCACCATTCCAAAACGAGAACTTTTATGGCACGCGTCACCGTTGAAGATTGTTTAGATCATGTAGACAACCGTTTTGAGCTTGTGCTCGTTGCAAGTAAACGTGCTCGTCAATTGGCACGTCAAGGCATGGAGCCAACTGTAGAATGGGATAACGACAAACCGACTGTAGTTTCTTTGCGCGAAATCGCGGCAGGACACGTTACCAAAGAAATTCTTAAACAACGTGAACAAGATTATCAAACTTCTAGTCTTGATCTTGCTCTTTCTACAAACAGCTTGAATTTAGAAGGTTTTTCTTTCTAATTAATTCTGTTTCATAAAAAAACCATCGTTTTTCTGCGGTGGTTTTTTATTTGGCTTTGTCTTGAATTTAAAGATATTGAAAAAAGCAATTATTTTCATTGAAAAAAAAATACACTTTTTCAAATGAAAAAATTGACAAGTTCCGCAATATGCTTTTCATTAAGAAGTAGATAGATTTAGTTTCTCAGCATTAGGAAAAAGGGTGATTTATGCCAGGCGAAGAGGTCAGCCAAGCCAAGCAACAGCTTAAATTGATTATCGACCCTTACTTATCGGTAAGTGAGGTCGAGAAAGTGCTTGCTGCCTGTGATTTTGCCGATCTAGCGCATACTGGCATTACACGTAAAAGTGGTGAACCCTACATTCTGCATCCAATTGCTGTCAGCTGCATTCTTGCGAACATGCGTTTAGATGCTGAAACCTTAATGGCAGCACTTTTGCATGATGTTATTGAAGACACTCAATATACAAAAGAAGATATTACTGAAAAGTTCGGTCTGACAGTTGCTGAGCTGGTTGACGGTGTAACCAAACTTAGCCAGTCAAGTGATAAAGAATATAACAAGGCCGCCTCATTCCGAAAAATCTTGCAAGCGACCCTACAGGACCCACGTGTCATTATTATTAAATTAGCCGATCGCTATCATAATATGACAACTCTAGGTGCTTTACGTCCAGATAAACGAGCCCGCATTGCTCAAGAAACTCTTGATATCTTTGTGCCAATGGCAAGATTAGTCGGCATGAATGAAATGGGCGATAATCTAGAAAATCTTTGTTATCAAAATCTTGATCTCGATATGTTTGATAATGTGCAAAATGCACTACGTCAAACCAAACCAGAGCGATGTAAATATCAAAGTATCTGGGAACAAAACCTCGCTGAACTTCTCCACAACTATACATATTCAAGGACCGTCATTAAAAAGAAAAATAAACAATATCGAATTATTACGACATTTCGTTAAAAATGAGATGGATCTACAAGAGCTTACCCATAGTCATGCCTTTGAAATCGTTTTACAAACAATTGCTGACTGTGACCGCTTAGTTGATGCCTTAAGAGAAAATTTTCAGGTGATTCAATATCAGGACCATATCCGTCGTCCGTTACCTGGAGGCAACCAATCTTTACTGATTAAACTTAAAGGCGAAAAAACCACACTATCCCTTACTATTCAAACCGAACTTATGCGTAAAGCCGCCCGTTTCGGGGTAGTGCTCGGTGAAAATGCACCACAAACTTGTCGCTCAGCCATTCAAGCCTCTATGCAAAACCTGAATACGCTTATCGATGGAGAATGTGCAAAAACAACCTTCAATGATTTATTAGATTACTTACATCAAGAAAAAATTTGGGTTTACACACCACATGGTCAACTCCATGAGTTACCACAAGGTGCTACCGTAGTTGATTTTGCTTATTCAGCAAGTTTATTTTTAGGTAACCATGCAGTTGGTGCAAAAGTGGATGGTGAGATTAAACCATTATCTACACCATTAATTAGCGGTCAGGTTATCGAAGTTATTACGGATGTTTTAGCAACACCAAATCCAGACTGGTTAAGCTTTATTAATACGCAAAAAGCTCGTCGTGCTTTACAACATGTTCTTAAAGATCAAGAGATTGAAGAACAGCGTCTTGTCGGTGAGCAAGCACTTTCCCGCGCATTAAAACTTTTCAATCGTTCAATCAGTGATCTCTCTGATGCTGACTGGTTAGATTTACTGCAGTGGCGTCACATCGATAACAAGAATACATTGTTTGAACAAATTGCGGTTGGTGACTTACTTCCTCAACTTGTGGCTAATCACCTATTTGCTCATGACAAACACCCTCAAGTAGAAAACTCAGATCGACTTATTCAGAGTACCGAAGGTATCGACGTTAAATATGCGCATTGCTGCAATCCAGTTTTAGGTGACCCAATTCAAGGGCACTTAACACGTCGTGGGTTAATTGTGCATCGCATCCGTTGTCATAACTTGCTACATGAACAACATCTACATCCTGAAAATATTATGCCGCTTCAATGGAAAGCAGATGATGTAGATGATGTACGTTTTACCGCCTACCTCGCTATAGATATGGCAATGAATGATGAACAGGTATCAGACCTGATCTATCAATGTCGTAAAAATAATGCTGGGGTAGAGATGGTTCATTCAAATGAGCAAAGAACTTTTGTTAATATTGTAGTCAACAACCGTAAACATATTGCAAAAGTCATCCGTGACTTACGTATGCATTATGGTTTTCCGCGTATTGAACGTTTGGATGCTGCTAATCCCCAAATGGAAGTTTCCAAAGTAAGCTAATCTTTACAAGAGCTATTGGTCAGGTTTATGTTTCTTTAACAAAATCAAACTTTCCAAATCCACTTAATCAATTAAATCGATGATACTTTTGTCCAAACCTATCATCGATTATGATGGAAAGAGATTTAATCAAGGAGAACCGAATGTCCCGCCAAGTGATTCATACTGAAAATGCCCCTGCTGCTATCGGCACATACTCTCAAGCTATTTTAGTAGACAATACGCTATATCTCTCAGGGCAAATTGGTTTAGACCCATACAGTATGGAACTTGTAGAAGGTATCGAAGCTCAAATTCGCCGTGTATTTGATAATTTAAAAGCGGTTTGTGAAGCTGCTGGTGGTTCACTTGCAGACATTGCCAAACTTAATATTTTCCTAACCGATTTATCAAATTTCCAACTTGTAAACCAAATTATGGGTGAATATTTTGCTCAACCGTATCCTGCCCGTGCAGCATTAGGTGTAGCTAGTCTACCTAAAGGTGCATTAGTAGAGATGGATGGTATTGTTATTATCAATCAATAAGATACAAAATATTAAACACCCGAAATTAAAAAATATTTAGCTCTAAATTAGGTACCACCCTTGCGTAAAATCTGAACACCACTCAGATTTCCGCTTAGGTGGTATTTTTTTATCCAAAATCCCAATAATAATAAAATGAGATTTTAAATGAATTTCATTGACAAACGATAATAATTATCAATAATATCAATTATCGCATTTATATTTGGGGATCACTCCCATGTACGTTTGCTTGTGTCGTGGCATTACCGATCAAGATATTAAAGACGCTGTTGAAAATGGCGCTGAAAGCTATCGCGAAATTCGCGACTTGCTTGATCTCGGTACTTGCTGTGGACGCTGTGCACCAGAAGCACGTGCTATTATTAGTGAAGAATTATCAGAAATCGCTGCTCGTATTTCCGTAGCTGCTTAAAAGAATTATAACCATTTAACCGTATTTATTAGCTCCTCCACCGCTTTTTGCGGAACGTTAATAGTTCCTCATTCAAGCGGTTTTTTTTGGCAGCAAACTCTCCTGTACTAATATTGTGTTGTTTTTGATTGCGATTTTCATTTGCTGTTCCATAAATTACTCGCCATATCCATGATTGTTCACTAAAATGGTTTTATAGATTGCCTTAATTGACTTAAGGCATAAATTGTTTTGGAGTAGCTACAATGAAAGGCAATCGTGATGTCATTAATCAGCTTAACCAAGTGCTGTACCATCATTTAACTGCAATTAATCAATACTTTTTACATTCACGCATGTTTAATGATTGGGGAATTGAGCAGCTCGGTTCTGCCGAATATAAAGAATCAATTCGTCAAATGAAGCATGCAGACAAAATTATTGAACGTATTTTGTTTTTAGAAGGCCTTCCTAACCTTCAACATTTAGGCAAACTTTATATCGGCCAACACACAGAAGAAGTTCTACACTGTGACATTCGTAAAGTGAAAGTAAAATATAGAGGCGATTCAAAAAACAGTTGCACTCGCTGAAACNGANCAAGANTANGTNACTCGTGATCTCGTTCAAGAAATTTTAGAAAAAGAAGAAGAATATTGGGACTGGTTAGATACTCAGATTGACCTTATTGGCAACGTTGGCATTGAAAATTACATCCAGAGTCAGATGTAATTTCTCATAAAAAAATCCCCTTAAGTACAAGGGGATTTTTTTATTACTTTTCTTTTAATAACTCTGGTAGTGTTATTTTTTGCTTATAGAGGTGCTGTAAAATAAATATTTGCTGCTGCGCTTGTTCTACTTTTCCGTTAAAAGCCAGCAATTTTGCATATTTACGCAAGTTATATGGAGTTGGTTTATTCTTTACAAAATTTTCCCAATGAAATAAGTCAGCCTCAGATAATACAATTTGAGGATTAAGTTCAATCCATTTTAAACGTTGCTCAAACTGCGTTAAAACAAAAATTTTACTGCTTCCCATAAATTCAGCATTTGGACGCTTATTAGTGAAAAGCAAATTACTATTCAAAACATAGACATTATAATCACGTAAAATTGCAATAATAAGCATTAAACTGACTACCCATATTAAGCGAAAAAGTTGCTTATTAAGTACAACTCCTTTGAGTACTAGAGTCTGTGCCTGAACAATACCAAGTAAAAACCCACAAGTAAGCAAGAAATAAGCATAACGCTGAGGGAACTCTAACATGGCATGAATCAGCACTGTACATACCATCATAATCGCTATAATTGAGATAGTATTTTTAGCCTGTTGATTTAGCCAAAGGAACCAACATGCAAAATAGGCAATGATTACAGTACCTAAAGGAATACCATTCCAGATAATCAAATCGAGTAGTACGTTATGAGCACTGGTGGTCCACTCTCCTGTCGGAAAAGCATGATAAACCGTCATTTGCGCTACACTGGTTTGATTCCAGCCATACCCCAACCAAGGATGCTGCTGCACCGCAAGCAACATTTGCGACCAGATATTAAAACGCAAATACCCAGAGCTTGCTCGTTCCACCAAAGTGCTTGCTTCGGTTACATTTGTACTTGACCATACTTCAATTAGATTTGTTACAAAGGGTAGAATTCCCCCTGCAATAACAAAGAAACCAACGCACCATAAAAGCCCCTGAATAAATCCAAATCTTTTTTGCTTTCTAAACTGCTTAATTACCCAATAGATGAGTAAAAATGGAAAAACAATCCATGATGTACGTGATTGACTCAATGCAATTGTGAACAGAATAATCAGGGCTGAAGGCAATAACAACCAGATTGTTACTTTGTTCTTTTCATATAAATACAAACACCCTAACAATCCAACAATTAAGAAAGTTGCCATATTATTAGGTTGACCAAAGTTACCATAAGGACGGTTACCGATCAGATGAAGCATATGAACAAAATGTGACTCAATATTTAACCACTGGCAAATTGCAATGAAGCTAGTGGCAACGGATACAATAATTACGAGTAAGCTAAAACCAGAAAAGATTTGATCTCGCTTTTGTTGCTCTAAAGACAGGTTGTAACCTGACAAGACCATAAACCAAAAACCTAGCAAGTAAAATGAACTCAATAAGGCTGTGCTCAAATCAAAAACTAAACCAAAACCCCACTGCACTATTGGAATTAAAGTAAATGGTAGCAACAATAGTTGTGCTCTAGGAATTTTAATATTTTGCTGAATTAGAGCGGCTAATACGCATAACCCAGCCCCGAAAGTACTCACTTCACTCGAGAACATGACCCAAGGGCTATAGTGAAATGGAGACAACCATGCAAAACCTAACAGGATTGCAGCGAGGAATAGGAAGAATACTTGCATAGTGAGAGGTTAAAGACCAAAACTTGAGAGAATTATACATGCAAATAGAAAAAGATAACTTTGGCAACATATAAGAAGTTTATGTCACTGAAAAATAAATTTTGATGTATGTAAAAAATGCACCTTAAATAAGGTGCATTTTTTATTACAATATTAATTTGATAATTACAATGTAGTAATACCACCTACTGCAACAGTTCCGCCACCTGTGCAACCTTTTGGCAAGAATTTATCTGTAGTAGCTATATCTGTACTACAAGTCCATGCACCCGTAGCAGAACGTGAAAGTGAAATAATCTTTCCTGCTATTTTTGGATTTCCTTTTAAAGTACAGGTAATAGCGTTAGTAGCTGCACCATCATTACCAAAATTCGTAACACCTATAGCTGAACATGCACCAGATGATGTTGCAGTAAAACCAACTTGGGAAAGAGAAGCAATCGCCGTACCATCATTTAATTCTGTGTCATACCCCGTGCGCATGTTACTGATTTCAGAATATCCAGCTGTAGCCTGAGAACGAGCTACATAATTTTGATAAGCAGGAATCGCAATTGCTGCCAAAATACCAATAATGGCAACCACGATCATGAGTTCAATTAATGTAAAACCTTTTTGTGCATTCATAGCCTTTTTCCCCAAAGATTGTATGTATGTTTTTATATAAGCTTTTTCAGCTACTAACTATCTTGCAGCAACCATGCCAACTTTTATTTTACTTATAAAACAAAAACTTATACTATTTTTTCAATTTACTAAATATAAAATCACTGTAAATAACTGACAAAAATTGTCATACATCTTTTCACTACAACCCATCACACATCAAAAAAAGTAAACCAAACTTATCAAACTTTATATTTGTTTTTGTGAACAAATTCTCTTTAAAAATAAATAAATAGGTGACATTTTTTGTCAGCTACCTTAAAAAATAAAAACTTAGAAAACTATGAGATATAAGAATTTTAGAAAATAATTTAATTAATGATAATCGGGGCATTTCCCAATTCATTAGATTGATCTGGCATGTTTTCATCATAAAAACGTGACATCACCTCCCCAATTTGATGAACACCTATTACAACAGCTTGCTGATATTGTTTTTGTTTAAGTTGTTGCACGATAGAATCACAAATCTGTTGCCATACTTGCTCATTAGTGGCATTTCTAATACCGCGGTCAAATATAATTTCTACTTTACGTTCACATAAATTTAGGTATAACAATATGCCACTATTTAATGCGGTGTCCCAAACGCCTAATTCTGCAAATAACTGCTGTGCTCTCAAACGTGTATTTTGTCTATAGGCCTGTGAACATGGAATATGGCCTTCAATTACAACCTGTATTTCGCCAACATGCCCATGTTCTGCTTGTTGTACAGCATCGGCAATCGTCTGCTTATCTTGTTTTGAAAAATAACGACTACTGGTAGGAAAATAGCATAGATGTTTAAACCAACGTTTTAGGCTTGGCTCTACAGATTCCTCAATTTTTGGCTGAGTAATAATTTGTGTTGTTTCTGATGTTGTTACCATGAGCCTGATGCACCTCCACCGCCAAAACGACCTCCACCGCCTCCATAGCCTCCGCCTCCACCGCCGAAGCCTCCACCACGCCCTCCTCCGCCTGCACCACTCAGGATAACCTGTAAAATAAGCTGGGCAATTGAGGTAATGAGTAAAAAGAAGATTCCAAAACCAAGTAATAAGCTAGTAACTAAGCCAGCACCATTTACAAAACCTGCTACCGCAGCAGCAACACCAGCAGTAGATGCGCTAAGAGGTCGCCCTACAATAAATGACCCTACAATTCCGGCAACAAGAATAAATAGAGCCATTGTGAGCGTTGTTTGTTTGGCTTGTTGCTCTTCTGCGGCTTGGTGTTGTCGTTCTTTTAAATCTTGAGCAGCTTGCTGAGCAACTTCTGGATCAAGATTAAGAATTCTTCCGATTTCATCAACGCCTGCATTTAAACCTTGCGCATATTGGGCTTGTTTAAAATAGGGTGTAATTTGGTTTCTAATAATTCGACTCGAGACAATATCTGGTAATACGCCCTCTAAGCCATATCCGGTTAAAATTTGTATACGGCGATCATTTACTGCAACCGCGATGAGCAATCCATTATCGCGCTTCGCTGAACCAAGTTGCCATTTTTCACCTACACGCAATGCATAATCAAAGATATCTTCTTGGCCAGTAGTTGGAACAATAACAATACCGATTTGTGCTTTGCCTTGTTGATATAAACTTAGAATTTTTTGGTCAAGCTGCTGCTTCTCTGCCTCGCTTAATATATTTGCTTGATCAATAACAGGCTGGTTTAAGGTTGGCAAACCACGAATCGATTCACCATCTGCCATATCGTTGGCGACTTGAACTTGGGGAACTACGCCAGAAGCAGACTGCTCACTTTTAGAAGCGGAAGCTTGAGCCTGCTGCTTCTGAATAATTTTGCCCGCTACAATGGTGTCAGTTTCATCAGTAGCCGTTGCAATATTAGTTTCACTCCATGCCGCATTCTGAAAAAGAACACCGCAACAGAGCAAAATTAAGGTAATAACAAATACCTTAATTTGCTTAAGCTGAAGCAATATATTATTTCTCATGCAGCACTCCTTTGATTCTTAAAATTAATCAAAAGAAACTTTTGGTGCCTGCTGTGCAGATGCTTCTGCAGAGAAATTGGCTTTTGGATGCATACCAATCACTTTTGCAGTAACCACTTGCGGGAACTGGCGTACGTAGCCGTTATAGTCTTGCACTGTTGTAATATAACGATTACGAGCCACAGCAATACGGTTTTCTGTTCCTTCAAGTTGAACCTGAAGTTCTTGGAATTGAGTATTGGCTTTTAAATCTGGATAATTTTCAGAAACAGCAATCAGACGAGATAAAGCCCCTGTTAATTGACTTTGAGCCTGTTGGTATTTTTCAAGTAAAGCTGGGTCTTCTAGAACTTCTTTATCAACCTTCAAACCAGCAACATTCGAACGAGCCTGTGTAACCTCGGTTAATACTTGTTCTTCATGCTTAGCATAACCTTTTACTACATTCACAAGGTTTGGTACTAAATCTGATCGACGTTGATATTGGTTTTGAACTTCAGACCAAGCTGCCGTTACTGCTTCGTCTTTTACTTGTAAAGTGTTATAGCCACACCCTGAAAACAATAAGGTACTGGCAAGTGTCGTCGCGATCGCGAGTTGTTTCAATGTTTTCATCGTCACATTATCCTCAAGTTTTTCTTTATATTTTTAACCTCTTTCCTCGATTGTATGATGATTTTGGCATTATTGTGTTGCTTTTATTTTATTGATTTAAAAACCGGATTTTTCAATCTGGTTATTTATTAACTTAATAGTTGGTCTTTTTCTTGTTGAAAACTTGCCATTTGATATTCATCTGCCAAAGAACTTTTCCAATAATCGACCATACGGCCATAATCCTTTTGACTAGGATGGAAATCTTTTTTGTAATATGCGAAATATTCGGGCATGAGCTGAACAAGCATTTTAGCCAGCAAATATAAACCAAATAAATTACCTCCAATTTTAGGTAAGCTATTCCATTTATCTTGCCAAAATAAGCGGGTTGTTCCATAAAAAGCAATACTGGCAAATCCTGTAGTGACACTACGCATGAGTAAGCGGCGAATACGATCATCCCCATACACATGCTGATAGACATCGAACGCCACTGAACGGTGCTCAATTTCTTCAATCGCATGCCATACCCAAAGTTTTAGTGCATCTTGATCTAACGTTTTTAATAACTCTGGGTGCTGTAAAACATATCCTCCAAGTAGAGCAGTAAAATGCTCAAAAGCACAGGTAAGTGCCAATTGCAGTTTAGGAGGAATCGTTCTTAAATATTTATCACGCTGATTTAGCCAGTTTTGAAAGCTGTCCAGATTATAATCATCACGCCGCCAAGCTTCATTAAACTCATCATGCGCTTTAGAATGCATTGCTTCTTGCCCAATAAAAGCGGCAATTTGAGCCTGTAATTGTGGATCGGAAACCTTATCACGTACATTGCGCACGCTATTTACGAAAAACTGCTCTCCTACAGGAAACGTTGAAGATAGTGCAGTTAAAAAGTGAGACATAAGAGGAGAATTCGCGAAATAGTGCCGCTTGATCGCCTTAGGATTAAATTCAAGGCGACGCACAGTAATACCCAACGCTTTTCGACGATTTAAATATGATTTTTCTGCCGTCATACCTGCGATGTTCATATTCAACACCTATTGTATTGAAGAAGGAAGCTTTGAGTATGTCGTGAGTTTAAAAGGCTAAAAAGGGCTAAAAAGCTTATTGTATTTGCCAAAAATATCAAAGTGACTAGCGGTAAAAATAAAGCCTGCATCAAGCAGGCTTTATTAAAAACTTTAAAAATAGTTTTTTAGATTAAACACCGAGGTAATCTAAAATTCCTTCAGCAGCTTGGCGGCCTTCCCAAATCGCAGTCACGACAAGGTCTGAACCACGCACCATATCGCCACCAGCAAAGATTTTCGGGTTCGATGTCTGGAATTTGAACTCTTGCTTTTCAGCTGCCACAACACGGCCTGAACCATCAAGATTAATATTCGCGTTACCAAACCAGTCAGCTGGGCTTGGGCGGAAACCGAATGCAAGTAAAACCGCATCAGCAGGTAAAACTTCTTCAGAACCTGGAACTGGTTCAGGGCTACGACGGCCACGACTATCTGGTTCACCCATTTGAGTCGTTACGACTTTAACGCCTGTCACTTTGCCATTTTCGCCTACGATTTCGATCGGTTGACGATTGAACAAGAATTTCACACCTTCTTCATAGGCATTTTTTACTTCACGCGCAGAGCCTGGCATGTTGCTTTCATCACGACGGTATGCACACGTTACATCATGAGCGCCTTGACGTAATGAAGTACGGTTACAGTCCATCGCAGTGTCGCCACCACCAAGTACAATCACTTTTTTACCATCTAAGCTAATGTACTCACTTGGGTCTTTTTCCCAACCTTGGCAACGATTTACGTTAGAGATCAAGAAATCAAGTGCATCATAAACACCTGCAAGATCCTCACCGGGGAAACCACCCTTCATGTAGGTATAAGTTCCCATACCCATGAATACAGCATCATATTCTGCAAGTAATTCATCAATGGTGACATCTGTACCAATTTCAGTATTTAAGCGGAATTCGATTCCCATACCTGTGAAAATTTCACGACGGCGCTTCATTACATCTTTTTCCATTTTAAATTCTGGAATACCGAATGTAAGTAAGCCACCAATTTCAGGACGCTTATCGAATACAACTGGCTTGACACCACCACGAGCTAAAATATCCGCGCAACCTAGACCTGCCGGACCGGCACCAATGATTGCAACTTTTTTGTCAGTCCATTTCACGCCTGACATATCTGGACGCCAACCTAAAGCAAAGGCTGTGTCGTTAATATATTTTTCAGCATTACCAATAGTCACGGCACCAAAACCATCATTTAAGGTACAAGCACCTTCACATAAACGGTCTTGTGGACATACACGACCACATACCTCAGGTAATGTGTTGGTTTGATGGCAAAGCTCAGCAGCTTGGAAAATTTGGCCTTCAGCGATGAGTTTTAACCAGTTTGGAATGTAGTTATGTACAGGACATTTCCATTCGCAATATGGGTTACCACAACCTAAACAACGGTGAGTCTGATTAGCGACAGTTTCCGATGTAAAAGGTTTATAAATTTCCACAAATTCTGCTTTGCGGACAGTAATATCTTTTTTCTCTGGATCTTGGCGTGCTACATCCAGAAATTGAAAGTCATTATTTAGGCGTTCTGCCATGTCTCTCTCCGTGGGTAGGCGCGGATTTCACTGTTGCCCGCACCTGCCTATGTCGTTGCAGTCGTGGAATTATTGTGGATCAGCTTGTGTTGTTTTCAAAAGCGTTTGCAAATTAGCAGCCTTTGGTTTCACAAGCCAGAATTTACGGCTGTAGAAATCGAACTCATTGCGGATTTTATAAGCCCAAGCACTACCTGTTTCTTTGATATGCTCATCAATAATACGCAACAAGAACTCTTTATGATCTTCCATAGATTCTGTTGAAATACGATTTAAATCAATCAATTCGTGGTTGTAGTAATCTACAAAATCATTGTCAAGGTCAAGTACATAAGCAAAACCACCAGTCATGCCCGCACCAAAGTTATGGCCTACTTTACCAAGTACAGTTACAACACCACCTGTCATATATTCACAGCAGTGATCACCAGCACCTTCAATTACAGCAAATGCACCAGAGTTACGAACTGCAAAACGCTCACCCGCTGTACCCGCTGCAAAAAGCTTACCGCCAGTTGCACCATACAAACAGGTATTACCAATAATTGCTGTGTTCTGTGTTTGGAAAGGCGAACCTTGTGGTGGGAAGATTGAGATACGACCGCCTGCCATACCTTTACCCACATAGTCGTTTGCATCACCTTCAAGACGGATGTGTAAACCACCAGCGTTCCATACACCAAGCGACTGACCAGCAGTACCAGTTAAGTTCATTACAACAGGATGCACTTCCATGCCTAAGTTGCCGTAGCGACGAGCAATTTCACCTGACACACGAGCACCAATCGAACGGTCACAGTTCACAACTTTGAAGTTGAACTGACCGCCTGCACTTGATTCAATTGCAGGAAGCATTTCCTCAACCATTTTCTCAGCCAATACACCTTTATCAAATGGTGCATTACCTTGTACTTCACAGTACTGTGCTTTACCGTCGGCAGATGGATGAGACGTTAACAATGCACTTAAATCAAGGTGGGCATGTTTTTCAGTTTCACCCGGTAATACTTCAAGTAAATCAACACGACCAATTAAGTCTTTCAATGAAGAAACACCTAAAGCTGCTAACCATTCACGAGTCTCTTCCGCAATAAAGTGGAAGAAGTTGATCAGCATTTCTGGCTCGCCAATATAGTGCTCTTGACGTAAGTGGTCTTGTTGAGTTGCAACACCGGTTGCGCAGTTGTTCAAGTGACAAATACGTAGATATTTACAACCTAAAGCAATCATTGGTGTTGAACCGAAACCAAAGCTCTCAGCGCCCAAAATGGCTGCCTTGATAACATCAAGACCAGTTTTTAAACCACCATCAGTTTGTACGCGTACTTTGCCACGTAAGTCATTCACGCGAAGTGCTTGATGAGCCTCGCTGAGACCTAATTCCCATGGAGAACCCGCATGGTGAATTGATGAAAGTGGAGATGCTGCTGTACCACCGTCATAACCAGAAATGGTAATGAAGTCTGCATATGCCTTAGCAACACCTGCGGCAATGGTACCCACACCCGGTTCAGATACCAGTTTTACTGACACCATTGCTTTCGGGTTAACTTGTTTCAAGTCAAAAATTAACTGAGACAAATCTTCAATTGAGTAAATATCGTGATGTGGTGGAGGTGAAATCAGCGTTACACCCGGTACAGAGTAACGTAAACGTGCAATTAAGCCATTTACTTTACCACCTGGTAACTGACCGCCTTCACCTGGTTTTGCACCTTGAGCAACTTTAATTTGCAATACTTCAGCAGAAGTTAAGTAAGCAGGTGTTACACCAAAACGACCAGATGCGATCTGTTTGATTTTCGAGTTACGAATTGTGCCGTAGCGAACAGGATCTTCACCCCCCTCACCAGAGTTTGAACGACCACCAATCGTATTCATCGCGATTGCAATTGCTTCATGTGCTTCTGGAGAAAGAGCACCTAAAGACATACCTGCCGAGTCAAAACGAGGCAAGATATCTGCAACTGACTCTACTTGCTCAACTGGAATCGAATTTGTTGTTTTTAACTTGAATAAGTCACGAATAGTTGCAACCGGACGGTTGTTAACCAACTCAGCATATACTTTAAAGTCTTCATACTTACCAGAGCGAACAGCCGTATGTAATGAGTTAATCACATCTGGGTTGAACGCGTGGTACTCTTTATCAAATACAAATTTAAGCAAACCACCCTGATCAATCGGTTTACGATTTGACCATGCTGTAGCTGCTAATTTTTTCTGGTCTTTTTCAAGGTCAGCAAATGTTGCACCCTGAATACGGCTTGGAACACCCAAGAAGCACTGGTCTACAACTTCAGATGACAAACCTACTGCTTCAAAAAGCTGACCGCCACGATACGAAGCAACTGTAGAGATACCCATTTTTGAAAGAACTTTTAATAAGCCTTTCTCAATCCCTTTACGGAAGTTCGCTTGCGCATGGATTGGATCACCTAAAAGCTCACCTTTAGCAATCAAATCATTGATCACGTCATATGCAAGGTATGGGTAAACTGCGGTTGCACCGAAACCAAGTAATACCGCAAATTGGTGCGGATCACGTGCAAAACCAGTTTCAACCATGATGTTAGCATCAGTACGTAAACCAGTTTTAATGAGGTAATGGTGTACCGCACCTGTTGCAAGTGCTGCATTTGCAGGCAAGAAACCTTGGCGAATATTTTTATCAGTTAAAACAATTAAAGTTTTACCATCACGAACTGCTTGTGCTGCTTCTTCACAAATACGTGTAATCGCAGCTTGCAAACCTTCTTCTTCAGCATAGTTCAAATTGATGTCAACAGACTCATAGCCTGCACGATCAATACTACGGATTTGCTGTATTTTTGAGTTAGACAGAACAGGGCTCGAAATAATGATTCGATCTGCGTGCTCTGGACCTTGCTCAAATACATTCTGCTCACGACCTAAACACGTCTCAAGGGACATTACAATCGATTCACGTAATGGATCGATTGGAGGGTTAGTCACCTGTGCAAATTGTTGACGGAAATAATCAGTCACATGACGTACTTGACGAGACAATACAGCCATTGGCGTATCATCACCCATAGAACCTACAGCTTCCTGACCACTTTCAGCAATTGGACGCAATAACTGGTCACGCTCTTCAAATGTCACCATAAACATTTTTTGTAGCTGCTTTTAAAGCATCGCCAGTTAAACCTTGATCAACTAATTGTTCTTCAAGTTCAGGATTAGCCTTTAAGCGAATTGCATGATCACGCAACCATTCACGGTACGGACGCATGTTTTTTAAGATGAGTGTTTACATCTTTTAGTATCAAGCACTTTGCCCGTTAAGGTATCAACTACCAAAATTTGGCCTGGTCCAACACGACCTTTAGAAACCACGTCTTCAGGTTCATAGCCCCAAACACCAATTTCTGATGCTAAGGTAATGTAATCATTTTTAGTAATTACCCAACGCGCAGGACGTAAACCATTACGGTCAAGCATACAGATTGCATGACGACCATCTTGAATTACCAAGCCTGCAGGACCATCCCAAGCTTCCATGTGCTTAGAGTTAAACTCATAGAATGCGCGTAAGTCCGCATCTAAAGTCTCTACGTTTTGCCAAGCTGGTGGTACGAGCATACGTAACGCACGGAATAAATCCATACCGCCACCGACCAATATCTCAAGCATATTATCTAAGCTTGATGAGTCGGAACCAGTACGGTTCACCATCGGGTTAAGTTCCGTTAAGCCCGGCAACAATGGATTTTCAAATTTAGGAGTACGTGCTAATGACCAGTTACGGTTTGCAGTAATGGTGTTAATTTCACCATTATGAGCAAGATAACGGAAAGGCTGAGCCAACGGCCAACGTGGTAAAGTGTTGGTCGAGAAACGTTGATGGAACACGACGATGTGTGATTTTAAACGTTCGTCTGCCAAGTCTGTATAGAACTCAGCAATCGCAGCAGGCATCATCAAGCCTTTATAGGTGATCACTGTAGAGCAAAGCGTAGTCACATAGAATAACGGATCTTTTTGTAATTGTTGTTCCGCACGGCGACGCGCCAAAAATAGCTTACGGTTGAACTCAACTTCGGTTACACCCATTGGACAGTTCACAATGACCTGTTCAAAAGCAGGTAAAGATTGAAGTGCAATTTCACCTAGTGCATCGTTATTTGTAGGCACAACACGCCAAGCCAGTACGCGTAAGCCTTCTGCTTCAATTTCTTTATTTAAAATATTTTTAGAATGTTGCGCTAATGCCGGATCAATATTTAGAAATACCGTACCCACAGCAAAAACTTCGCTCAGTGTAATATCACTCAGTTTTTTTGCTTCATCACGAAAAAATTGCTTTGGCATCGCCAATAATAAGCCGCACCCATCTCCCGTCTTGCCATCTGCGGCAATACCACCACGGTGCGTCATGCAACTTAAACTGTGAATCGCGGTTTCTACAAGATGATGACTTGATTCACCCTTCATATGGGCAATCAGTCCAAAACCACAGTTATCCTTAAACTCATCAGGCTGATATAAACCTTGAGCGGGAGCTACAGTATTAGGCGATGGCATGTGCATAGCGTACCCTTCTTTCAATAAGGCTCTTTCGAGCGTCAAACAAACAACTTATTTCTGCGATATTGCCTACGGACGATAGTTAGCTCAATGTTTCGCAAAAAAAAATTTTGGGCTGATAAGCCAATATACGCTGTTCCATAAATGCGTACACTGGTTTTTGCTAGAAAAATGTTTTGACTTATTTCGCACTCTTTTAAAGCAGTTCGACCCCACGACTCTGCATAGACTTCACTCTTTAGAGCGCCAAAATAGTTAGCAGTACATTAATAAGCACAAGAATAAAGCAAAAACTATGCCAATATAAAATTTGCAACTTAAGTGTTTATATTTATTAAAAATAGATCAGTTTTATTCAGGCTATCATTTTAATAAATGACCAAATATGCACCACACTTGGTCAAAGAGTATATGTGTTTCTTATTATTGCACTATATTTGTGCATATTATTCTTACCGTTAGTTCCCTCTTGTGCCCTCATTTGTTGCATTTTTTGGAGGAGCTTCAGTTGCACGATTTTGTTGAGCCTTTTTAGCAGCATCAGCAGCAGAATTAGACTGGTGTACATCTACAACATTTCCCTCGGCATCTCGACGAATAATGGTTGTCCGAGTTGTAGAGTTCGTTGCTGGAGCTGCCACTTTAGGTTGCGTACTGATAGCCCCATTTACACCTGCGCCCATGAGCAAAGACTCATCAATTTTAGGCAAGGCAGCTGGGCGTAACCGCACTTCATAAGTTTGGCTAATCCCACCTTTCATTTCATCCGCACCCAAGTCATTGACGAGTGGCACATAAGTCGAAAATTGTTGAGGTTGCGGCTTAATTGATTCAGGCAAATTAAGATTCAGTTGTGTTAACTGCTGAATTGCATCTTCAGAACGTTTAAATACGCTATATGTCAAAACATATTGTTCAGATTGCTTTTCTCCACTTAATCGGAAGTAGATAAATTTATTTCGGTCTGAACGATTCTTTAAAAAGTTTTTAATAATATCTTCGTCAGATGCACGGAACAGCTCAAGCGTCCATTGTTTCTTGTTTTCGTTAATAAACTTTGTACCGCGGAACTCTGCCTCATGTTGACCAGATACAACCGTCCGAGTCGTTAAATCAAGAGGCCTAACTTCATCAGCTAAAGCTCCCAAGTTAGCCGTTGTTGCCACTTTTTCTGGCTGAATTTGCACTGGTGTGTCTGAATCGGCTGCTTTTTCAACTTCGACAAGCTTCTTACTATCAGTCATTACCCAGAAAATAAAAGCCAGAAACAAGCAGACGATACCACCCACCAACCAGATATATTGTTGAACATTCTGCCAAAGTGTACGTGATACAGTCATGTGTTACCTTAATTTATTATCCGTGTTGATTTGCCAAAATAGCTTGTTTCATGAGTTCAACATCAAAGTCTTTAGTAATTACCGCTTGTCCAAGTTGCTTTAACAACACTAAACGTAATTGACCATTGAGGACTTTTTTATCATGTGCCATATATCCAAGGAATTCATCCAATGGAATTTTTGGACATGATATCGGCAAATTGGCGCGTTGAATAATTTTTTTTGTACGCTCTACATCATCGCTTGAAATCCAGCCTAAACGCTGCGATAAATCAGCTGCCATGACCATGCCGGTAGCAACTGCTTCACCATGCAACCAAGTGCCATAACCAAGGTAAGATTCTATAGCATGACCAAACGTATGACCTAAGTTGAGTAAAGCTCTTTCGCCTTGCTCTTTTTCATCGTTTGCAACAATACGGGCTTTATGAGCACATGAACGATAGACTGCTTCTGCTAAAAGATTGGCATCTCGACCAACCAACCCATCCATATTTTGTTCTAACCAAACTAGAAAATCTGTATCACCTAGCAAGGCATACTTAATGACTTCCGACAATCCAGCAGACAACTCACGATCTGGTAAAGTGTTGAGTTGAGCCATATCAGCCAAGACAACTTGAGGTTGCTGAAATGCTCCAAGCATATTCTTACCCAGTGGATGATTAATGCCAGTTTTACCGCCTACACTTGAATCTACCTGTGAAAGAAGTGTGGTCGGAACCTGAATAAAATACACACCACGCTGGAAACATGCTGAGGCAAAGCCAGCCATATCACCAATAACACCACCGCCTAAAGCTAAAACCGTACAATCTCGGTTAAAACCAGCTTCGAGCAATGCATCAAAAATTAAATTTAAATGTTGAATATCTTTATATTTTTCACCATCAGGCAAAATACAAGTAGCTATAGTTTTACCCAAACTTTTTAACGCTTCTTGATAATGAGATAAATATAAAGGAGCGACCGTTTCGTTACTCACGATCATGACCTGTTGACCATGAATATAAGGCTCAAGTAACTGTTTAGGATCAAGTTGACTGCCAATAAAAATAGGGTAACGGCGTTCGCCTAATTCAACATGTAAAGTTTGCATGAATTTATAAAACCACGAGTAAGTTTGGCTATATTAGCGTGTTAGACAAAATAAGTTGCAAAATCTTTTGAGCAAGATCACGAGCAGCGCCCTGATTAGTTTCAATCGTATAATGAGCAACTTCACGATATAAAGGATCACGTGTTTTTAACAAATCACGCAATTTTTGTTCAGGGTTTTCAACTTGTAATAGAGGTCTGTTTTTATCGCGATACGTTCGTTGTAATTGAAGTTCCACAGGAGTGTAGAGGTAAACAACAATACCGCGCTGCTTTAGAAACTCACGATTTGGCGCTTGAGTGATGGCACCACCGCCAGTTGCCAATACCAAGGCATTACGAGAAGTCAACTCATTCAAAACGATGGTTTCACGAGTACGAAATCCAATTTCCCCTTCTTTTTCGAAAATCCAAGGAATAGTAGCACCCGTTTTGCGCTCAATTTCATGATCACTATCTAAAAATTCACGCCCCAATAGTTCGGCTAAATGGCGTCCAACGGTTGTTTTTCCTGCCCCCATGGGCCCTACCAAATAAATATTTGGCAGGGTTTCAAACGCTTTGCTTGGCAAGGCGCCACCTATTTCAATTGCTTTCATTGAAAAATATATTAATGATTTCTCACCAAAGTGTCATTAACAATTCGTGGCGTAACGAAAATCAGTAGCTCTTGTTTATCATCAGATTTCACATCTTTTCTAAATAAACGGCCAACTACAGGGAGGTCTCCAAAGAAAGGAACTTTGGTTTGTGAATTAGAAGTTGCCTGTTCAAATACTCCACCCAAAATAACGGTTTCCCCATTATTCACCAATACATTGGTATTAATCTGATTTTTATTCAAAATTAACTCACCATTAGGCGCACTATCGGCAACCGAGTCTTTTGAAATATCCAATTTCATTTGAATTTTACCATCAGGTGTAATACTTGGCGTAACATCCAAACTTAACAGCGCATCTTTAAAAGAAGTTGTGGCAGTTGAGCCGGCAGCAGAATTAGTTGTAGTTTGATATGGAACTTGCTGACCTGTTGCCACTCTAGCTCTTTGTTTATCTGCAGTCATGACTTTTGGTGTTGAAATCACTTCACCATAACCATCTGCCTGCAATGCTGATAACTCTAAATCCAACATAAAATCAGACATACTGATTAAACTAAAAGCTATGCTACTGGCTCCGGCTGAAGTAACACCCAAATCAACGTTTAAATTATCTGGCCGTTCAATCGTGTATTTACCTTTGTCATCTGGTTCTCTTAAATTCCAAAGCGTCGTATCACTCCCCCCCACCAACAAACTGTTATTACTGTTCACCCCTTGCGATAATATTCCCCACTTAACACCAAGCTCTTTGGTAAATGAAGTAGATGCTCTTACAATTCGCGCCTCAACCATGACTTGTTTGACTTGCACATCTAACAAATCAATCATTTTACGAATTTGATCAATCGACTGTGCTGTATCATTAATAATTAAGGTATTGGTTCGATCATCTTGAGTAATTGTTCCACGTGGACTCAACAAACTCCCAACATTATTGCCTAAACTATCAACACCCGTATTTAAGTTAGTAGAAGTTGATGTTCCGCCAGCAGAAGTCCGTTGTAAACCATTACTATTATTTGAGCCTTGAGTAATTAAACCCATAATATCCTGAGCTTGCGCATATTTAAGTTGAATATACTCAGTTTGTAAGGGTGCAAGTTTGACACTTTGAGCAACAGCCTTAGCTTCTTCCTCTTCAGCCTTAATCAACTCTGCAACAGGCGCAATCCAAATAACGTTACCATTTCTGCGTTTATCCAGATTTTTAGTTTTTAAAATAATATCAAGTGCCTGATCCCACGGAACATCTTTCAAACGCAAAGTAATATTACCCTGAACACTATCGGCAGCCACCATATTAATGCCCGTAAAATCGGCAAGTAACTGTAAAACCCTACGAACTTCAATATCTTGGAAATCAAGAGAAAGCTTATTACCAGAGTAATTAGGCGTCTTATATAAAGAAGTTACGTTTTTGTCTTGAGGACGCTTTAAGCTAATAGTGAGTTTATTTTCCGCTTGATAAGCCATATATTCATAACTACCAGTGGATTGAATCGTAATAACACCATTGCCTTTTTCATTATAAGATTCGATGGTAGAAACAGGGGTCGCAAAATCGTTCACATTTAAGCGTTTAGCTAAATGAGTGGGAATTTTAGAGCCTAGTGTTCTCACTACAACTTTGCTACCTTGTTGTTGAACATCAACAGGGGTATTACTTCCCAATAAATCAATAACAATTAGCCCTTCACCTTGACCACCACGCTGAAAGCCAATATTTGAAACACCTTGGGGTTGCATCGTACTTGTTGGTAAAGGTTTAATAGCCGCTTGAGCTGAATTAATCTTTAAAATAAAAGTATTGCCTTCTATGCGCGTTGTAAACGCACCCGCCTCTTTTAAATTTACAGTTAAACGTGAGCGCTGATCATCAGAACTTACATCGACCGAACTCGCTTCATTTGTACCAATTGCCACTTTTGACTGTGTTAAAGTCTGCTGAGCTTTATTAAAATCCAAAATCAAACGTGAAGGATTTTCAAGTTGATATGCCTGTGGTTGTGGCGGCAAACCATTAAACATAACTCTAATTTCTGTACCCTGTCCTGCAATTTGTGTACGGTACAATATTGGTCATGCTGACCTGTGCAGATGCAACCTGCATAACTGCAATGGCTACAGCCCCCATAGAAAACTGACGGAATACGTGATTCATTGTCTGACCATCCCCAATTAAATAATCTTTAAAAATACTTTTTCTTTGTTATTCCCTAAATTTTAGGGTGCGGGTCCAATTAACACTAAGGTTCTTGGTCTCTCCACATAGCCTTCGCGCCCATCGGGGACAATTTCTACCAGATCAATCTGGGTTGGACCAATATGGGTAATACGCCCTTGATTCATCCCGATATAATTCCCCACCTGCACTCGCTCAATTTGCTGATCAGGTGACTGGATAAGAGCCAGTACTTGCCCACGGTTATTACGTATGCTTCCTTTCATGTTTAAGGATTCTAATGCATAACTTTCTAGAGGCTGAGGTGCACGTGAGAAATTCGGATATACCCGTTTTCCTGCCATAATTTTGAGCTCAGCAGCAAGTGAGCTTGGTAAAAATGGACTCTTTAGCTGATGAGCCGCATAATTAAACTGTGGCACAGGTGTGAAAACCGGTGCTGGATCTATCTGCTGTGGTGGCTGGTTACGTATATCTGCCATTTGCTGATTTACAGCGTCAATTCTCGAGTCACATCCGACTAAAACTAAACATGCCAAAATAGAAAAAGAAATTTGCTTAAGTTTCATTGTAATGCTCCTATTTCGACTGTGTATTAGCAGTAGAGGAAACAGGTGCTACTGAAGCCGAAGCGTTGTTTTCCGGATGTTCAGCATTTTCTGCGGCGCCCATATAGCGATAAGTTTTTGCTTTAATAGAATAATTAAGTCCAGGAATATCTGACTTACTATCTTTAACAGGTGCAGCCTCTACAACAAAGTCATGCATTGTCACAATACGTGGTAATGCCGCAATACTACTGACAAAAGCACCAAAAGCGTGATAATCGCCGGTTGCTTCCATCGTAATAGGCTGTTCAATAAAAATTTCCTGCTTCACTTCATCTTCTAAACGGATATTTTTAAACTTCAGGCCAGAATTCACCCCAGTTAAATTAATATCTTCAACCAAACTTGGAATTTCGGTTTCTTTTGGCAGTTGCTCTAACTGCTGATTAAAGTTTGCTTGCATCTCTTGAAGTTGAAGCTGATATTGCTGCAAGTTACGCAATTTTGAATCTTTTTCTCGAAATTCATTCAACAAATTACTTTCTTGTGCCTGTGCATTATCAATTGCTTGTAGCTTTGGCTGAATAACAACAAAATATCCCAAAGCCAACACAGCAAAGAAAATAAAAACCCAGCAAGTAATTTTTACAGATAATGGCCAGCTACCATAGCTGTTCATATCTAGTGTGTTAAATTGCTGAAGAAATTTTTCTAAAGTGATCTTTTTTTTCTTAGATGGAGCTTGCTCTAACGACAACTCATGAAGTTCATCCGGACTCATTTAACCGCCCCCTTATCCGTACTTACAGACGTATTGGCGGTATCATCTGTTGTAGTCACCCCCATTTCGCCCAAATCAACAGTCACAACAAAACTGCCATAGCTATCTTCCACTCGAGGAAGCAGCGAACTCGCAGTCTTATCTTTTTTCTCTTCAGTCGCTAAAAAAGAGTTCATAAAAGCGTTGCGATACCATGGTGATGCTTCGAGATTACGTAATAACTCCGCAACCGTATTTGGACTTTCCGCTTTACCTTCAATGGTAAATTTATCTCCAGTTCGACTAAATTTAGTCAAATACATTGCAGCAGGAGTAACACGTACCAATTCATCTACCAAACGAACGACAACAGGGCGCTGACTTTGTAATCCCTGAATAAGTTTCATACGCTCGATAATAGCGTCACGCTGTTCTTGCAGACCATTTAAGGTTTTAAGTTGTTGATCCAGACTCTGGTTTGTACTGGTGATGAGTTGATTAGCTTGTTCTTGATCATTTAATTTTTGATTCAAATAAAACCACCCAGAAAATACAGTGGTGATCCCCAGAACAACTACCCCAAAACAGAAAATAATAAATTGCTTTTTGCGCTGTTCCCTAAGCCCATCACGCCAAGGGAGTAAATTAATTGTTGCCATTAATCAAAACTCCTTAAAGCCAAGCCACATGCCACCATTAACGATGAGGCATCATTTTCAATTTTTTGAACGTCGACTTGAGGAGAAAAACCCATTTGTAAAAACGGATTGGCAATGGTCACACGGTAACCAAGTTTTTGCTGCAACAATTTAGCAAGCCCAGGAATATTGGCATTCCCACCAGCGAGTAAAATATGGTCAATTTCATTGAATTGTGATGAAGAGAAGAAAAATTGTAGAGATCTAGCTGCTTGCTGCACTACCGCATCTAAAAATGGCTCTAAGATTTCGATGTCATAATCATCTGGTAAAGAGCGCTCTTTTTTTGCTCGTCCCGCTTCATCTAAAGACAAACCATAACGGCTTTGAATTTCCAAAGTCAGCTGTTTGCCACCGAAGACTTGTTCACGGGTATAAATGATTTTGCCACTTTGCATAACCGATAATGTGGTCATGGTATGGCCGATATCTAAAATACCAATGGTATTTGCACCCATTGGCAAGCTATCAGCAAATACACTAAAAGCACGCTCGACAGCATAACTTTCTACATCAGCAAGCTTAGGAGTTAAGTCCACCAGTTCCAGTACTTCTACTCGTGTTTCAACATTTTCTGTTCTTGTTGCAACTAAAAGTACATTCACGCGGTTTGGATTAGGCAGTCGATCTGGTAAAACCTCAAAATCAAGGCTCACTTCATCTAAAGGGAACGGTATATACTGTTCCGCATCTAATCGAATCTGAACTTCTCGCTCATCATCATTCATATCTGCATCCATTTCGATGGTTTTATGAATAACCGTCGATGTTGGAACAGCAATTGCAGCGTTACTGGTTTGGGGATTTGCTAAATTCATCGCCCGTTCCAAAGCTTCTGCAACTGCTTCTGGATTCAAGATATTTTTTTCAACTACACTGTTCTCGGGTAAAGGCATCAAAGCATAGCTTTCTACCCAATATTTACCGTTCTTAACAGAGAGCTCTAACAACTTAACAGAAGTCGAACTAATATCGACACCCATTAACCCCTTATTCGGTTTACGATATAACCTGAGCACACTATTGTCCTATTATTTTTTTATCCCCAAAAAAAATTACAAACCAATAATCTAGGTCTTTATTTTTACACGGATACAATATCTCATCTAACAATCCGCATGTCTAAAGGCTATACTGACCACAATTAGTTTGTATTCGATCTTATTAAAGCTTACTTATCATGAAAAAGCTATCCAGTTTGGGCTTCGTGCGTCCAATTTTTTTGATCATTATTATTATCTTAGTCTCACTTCCGATGGGCTTTTATGGCATGTATCTCTATATCGCCCCATCGCTCCCAGAAATGAGTTCACTAAAAAAAGCTCCGCTTTTAAAACCACTACAGGTCTACACATCAGATAATCAACTGATTGCCGAGTATGGTGGTAAGCTGTCTATTCCGGTTGAATACAAACAAATTCCTCCTGCTTTTATTCATGCATTTTTAGCAGCAGAAGACTCTTCTTTCTTTGAACATAGCGGGATCAGTTTTAAGGGTTTAGGGCGTGCTTTAAGTGAAAGTGTGACTGGTTCTGATGTGCAAACTGGTGGTTCAACCATTACCATGCAGGTTGCAAAGAACTACTATTTAAGTCCAGAAAGAACTTTAAAACGTAAAATAACCGAGATCTTTTTGGCTCGAAAAATTGAGCAAAATTTATCCAAAGAAGAAATTCTCAGTCTTTATGTGAATAAAATCTTTTTAGGAAAAAATGCTTACGGTATCGCAGCAGCAGCCAAAATTTATTACAACAAAAGTATTAATGAACTCAGCATTGCTCAAATGGCAATGATCGCAGGTTTGCCAAAAGCTCCTTCTAAATACAACCCTGTGGTTAATCCAGAGCGTGCACTTGAAAGACGTAACTGGATTTTAGGTCGTATGTTACAGCTGGGTTATATATCTCAAGCAGAATATCAAAAAGCCGTAGCAGAACCGATCAACCTCAACATGCCCAATCGGGATCTAAATAATATTCACCCGTATGCCGGCGAAATGGTTCGTTCAGAACTCGTAAAACATTTTGGCGAACAAGCAATTGATTCTGGCTATAAAGTCTATACAACCATAAATGCTAAACGCCAAGCGATTGCAGAAAAATCTGTGCAAGATGGTCTTGAAGCTTATGACCGTCGTCATGGCTGGCGCGGTGCTGAAGCACACGACAAACCATTAAGTGAATTTAGAGCATATGCCAACACCTACCCTGCACAAGTTACCAAGGTAAATAGCAGCTCTTTTGAAGCATTAATGCAAGATGGCACAACAGTTACTGTACAGTGGTCAGGTATGTCATGGGCCCGTCCCTATCGCAATGCGAATAGTGTAGGTGGTGCTCCTTCCCGTGCATCTCAAATTGTTCAAGTTAAAGATATTGTTCGCTTACGTCCAAATGAGGCAAAAACGGCATGGTCTTTAGTTCAGATTCCAAAAGTTCAAGGTCAACTCATTGCAATCAATCCTAACGACGGCTCAATTGAAGCAATTGTAGGTGGTTATAATTTCTATCAATCGAAATTTAACCGTGCTTTACAAGGCTGGCGCCAACCGGGTTCGACGATTAAACCTTTTGTCTATGCATTGGCACTAGAGCGCGGTATGACGCCGTACAGTATGGTGAATGATAGTCCTATCACGATTGGTAAGTGGACACCGAGAAACTCAGACGGTCGTTATTTAGGAATGATTCCATTACGTCGTGCGTTGTATTTATCTCGTAACACCGTATCTGTACGTCTTTTACAGACAGTCGGAATTGAACGTACTCGCCAGTTATTTATGGATTTTGGTTTACAAGAAGATCAAATTCCACGTAACTACACCATTGCCTTAGGTACTCCTCAAGTCTTGCCAATTCAAATGGCAACTGGATATTCGACTTTTGCCAATGGCGGCTATCGCATTCAACCGCACTTTATTCAACGTATTGAAGATGCATACGGTAAAGTGATTTATGAAGCTAAACCAGAATATGCATGTATTCCATGTATTAACGCGCCTGACACAACTGATGACGAGCAGAAAGCTACGACAACAGATGATGAAGTGGTTGAAGTTACTAATAAAGATGTAGAGCAGAAAGAAAAGGCAGCTAAGCAACTTAATCTTAAACAGACTGATAAAGCGAACAGTGAATATCGTCAGGCACAGCGTATTTTAAAATCAAGTTCTGCTTATGACATGGCTAATATTTTAAGAGACGTTATTGAACACGGTACAGGCCGTGCCGCGCTTAAAATTGGTCGTAATGACTTAGGCGGTAAAACAGGTACAACCAACGATGCAAAAGACGCATGGTTTGCTGGCTTCAACGGCAAGTTAGTTACTGTGACGTGGGTTGGATTTGACCAACCGACGACACTAGGTCGTCGTGAGTATGGTGGTATTGCTGCATTACCGATCTGGATCAACTTTATGGGTCAAGCTTTGCAAGGTACACCATCAGCTTGGGTTCGCCTCGACAAAGATGCTCAAGCACCTATTTCACGTGACAAAACTCAAGCGGTAGTAGAGGTTAGCGACAAGAAAACCTATCGTGCGGCTCCACCATTGGCTCGTCCACTATATCGTCCAGCACCACCACAACCGAAGCTCAACAATAACAATGACTTTGCCGATTTACCTGGCGAAGAAATTGTTATTCCATCAAAAGCTGCACCTCCTGCTATGAAACCTTCGCAGGAACCTGCGCCTAAGCGAGAAAAAGACGAACTAGAAAATCTGATTAATCAGATTGAATAAATAATAAAAAAGCCATCGTTAGATGGCTTTTTTTACGCTTTAAAAATAGTCTATTAGCTAGCTTCTTTATTACGCTTCTGAAAGACATAAATTTGAAAAGAGGCCGTTACTTCTAATTGCGACTGCTGCTCTAACTGCAAACGACGTTCGGGAGAAGCTTTATAAGCATACGGTGTCATAGCAATTAGATTTTTTAAGGCCTGCTGATCAAGCACAAAAGGGGCATCAATAATTTGCTCTTGCTTGAGCTCAAACAAATCTTGCAACTGCTCCACAAACTTTTCTGGCGTGTGAGGATTAACTTGTTCAAATAAAGCTTCACGCATTGCATATAAATGTTCAGAGGCTGGCGTGACAACAATTAAATAGCCATCATCTTTTAAAACACGCGCAATTTCTACTTGTGGAATTGGGCTAAATAAACTGGTACATGCATCCATGCTTTGATCAAGCACAGGTAAAGTCGCACCCGTTCCCACAACCCAAGTCACCTCAGTATTGAGCTTTGCTGCACGCTGCACCGCATTTTTTGCAATATCAACACCAACACATTGCTCAACCACTTGCTGCATGGCACTTGTGTAATAGCCATCACCACACCCAATATCAAGTACAGTTTTTACATCGAGTTGTTTTAATAAAGCGACTACAGCTTGTTGTAAAGGCTGATAATAACCGCCTTGTAAAAAAGCTCGTCTGGCATCGACTGACTCTGGTGTATCTCCCGGATTTTTACTATGTTTATGCTGCACAACATGTAAATTGACATAACCTTGTTTAGCCACATCATAAGCATGCCCCAGTGTACATCGCCAAGTTTTTTCATTTAAATCCAGAGATTGACGACACACAGGACACATTAAAATTTGCTTAGTCACTTTTAATTATTCTCTTGTTCTTTTTGCTGTAAATAAGTCTTTGCCTGCATTCCCACAAATGTACGCCCCGCATTTGTTCCATTAATCCATTCATCTATCTGAAATAAATCAAATAGACCAACCTTGACTAAAGTTGGAATTGCGATCTTTAATTCCTCTTCTATCTGTCCTCTTTGCCCTGCATTATATAATTCAACATTATGCAACATTGTAGCGACAGTTCCTGTTTGTACCTGACTTCCATCTTTAAGTACGACCTGAGGTAACACCTCACCCTCACCAACCACTTTTTGATTAATTACAGATAATTGGTCTAGACCAGCAACTTTTGTCATTCATCTCTCCAATAAAAAAAGCCAGTAGAACTGGCTTTATATTGACACTAAAATAAGATCTATCGCAATTTTAAAGTCATTAGACCTAAAACTACTAATATAATTGTAATAATCCAAAAACGAATCACAACTTGGGTTTCTTTCCAGCCCTGCTTTTCATAGTGATGATGCAACGGTGCCATTAAGAATACGCGTTTATTACGCATTCGCAGCGATCCAATTTGCAAGAAGACAGATACTGCCTCCATTACAAACACACCACCCATAATCGCAAATACGATTTCTTGGCGTACCATGACAGCAATTGTTCCAAGCATCGCGCCTAAAGCTAAAGCGCCAACATCACCCATAAAGATTTGGGCAGGGTGCGCGTTATACCAAAGAAATGCCAAACCTGCGCCAATCATGGCAGAACAGATCACAACAAGCTCAGAGGTATATTTCACATATGGGATATGTAAATAGTTAGCGAAACGGATGTCACCAGACAAGTAAGCAAATACACCTAAGCCTGTAGCTACCATTACAACAGGCATGATCGCCAAGCCATCTAAACCATCGGTTAAGTTAACCGCGTTAGAGGCACCATTAATCACCAGATAGGTAAATACAATAAATGCCAAGCCTAAAGGAACAATTGAGAGTGGAATTGAAAGATTCTTAAAGAAAGGAATCAATAAATCCAGCATATTTGCAGTATGTTCTGCATTGGACTGTTGAGTTGCGATTAAATATAACGCAATACCAGCACCAAGGGATGCAACAGAAGTCCAGAAAAACTTCTTACGTGCAGGTAAACCTGCATTGTCTTTATAGCGAATTTTAATCCAGTCGTCTGCCCAACCTACAGCACCGAACACAACCATTACACCAAGCACAATCCAGACATAAGGGTTAGATAAATCAGCCCAGAGTAAAGTACTAATCCCAATTGAAAGCAGAATTAAAATCCCGCCCATCGTTGGTGTACCCATCTTTTTAGCATGATTTTCAGGAGCAAATGAACTTACTGCCTGACCGTATTTTAACGCTTGTAATTTACGAATCATGATCGGTCCGAGGACCAAACCAATGGTCAGGGACGTTAATACACTGAGTAAAGAACGTAATGTTAAATAACGAACGACCTGAAACGAACTGTGATAGCCCGCAAGTTGTTCAAACAACCATAACAGCATTTAAAGTTTCTCCATCAAATCAGCCATCAACGTTTCCATATGAGTAAAGCGAGAACCTTTAAACAGGAAACTCATGGACTGGGGTTGATGTGTTTGGATTAGATTGATTAGAAATGGAAGCGCCTCAGCTTGTGTCTGAAATGCTTTCACTTTATTGGAATGAGAGTCTGCACCCTCGAGCGCGGCTGAAGCAAACTGCCCAACTGCAATAATATGATCTAAAGGAAGCTGAGCAAGATCATGACCTAAATCATGATGCTCTTGCCAACTGCTATCTCCCAATTCACCAATATCACCCATTACCATCACTTTTATGCCTTGTTGCTGCAACAATACTTGCGCAGCAGCACGCATAGAATTTGGATTGGCGTTGTAAGTATCATCAATAAATAAGTAAGGAGATTTTTGAATAAAGTTTAGACGACCTTTAGCACCCTGAGCTTGCTCTAAACCTTGGACAATATCTTCAAGTCCAATACCAAGCGCCAAAGCAAAAGCTACAGCCGCAGTTGCATTCTGCACATTATGCTCACCTGCAAAAGGGAGTTTAACGGTACTCATCCCTTGCGGCGTATGTAGGGTAAAATTTGTTGATTGAGGCAATAATTCAATATCTGTTGCATAAATATCACCCCCTACACCAAATGTAGAAATGCGATGTGCTTGGGCAGCTTTATGAATTTCAGCAGTAAAATCATCTTGTTGTGGAACGATTGCAACCCCATTTGGTAAAATATGACGATAAATTTCTGATTTAGCGCGGCAAATACCTTCACGTCCGCCAAATTCGCCTAAATGAGCTGTCCCAATATTTAAAATGCCTACAACATGCGGCTGCACCAACTTAGAAGTATAATCAATTTCACCCTGATGACTTGCACCTAGTTCCATTACAGCAAACTGATGTTCTTTTCTCAGTTCAAGCAACATCATGGGTACACCGAGGTCATTATTTAAATTACCACGGGTGATTAATGTCGGAGCTAACCGCGATAATATACTTCCCAACATTTCTTTAGTTGTGGTTTTACCGCTACTACCTGTTAAAGCAATCACTTTTAATTGAGTATTTTGCTCACGACGATAAGCGCCAAGTTGCCCGAGAGCCAAGCGAGTGTCGGCAACAACCAACTGTGCAATATCTACATCCAAAGGGCGTTCAACAATTGCGATTTGACAACCATTCGCTGCAACCTGAGCTACAAAGTCGTGCGCATCAAAACGTTCACCCTTAAGTGCTAAAAAAACATCCCCAGCTTCCGCATGACGTGAGTCCGTCAAAATACGTTTAATTTCAGTTTGAGGGATCTGGTCTTTATGCCAGTAGCCCTGTGTTGCCTGTTGTAATTGCTGAGCTGTCCACGGTTCCAAAGGCACGGTACTGGTGGTTGAAGTATGCATAATTTGTCCTATTGTGCAGGGTAAGCAGCGTCTACAGTATGGTGTTGCGCAGCAATGGCTGATTGAACTTCAACAACATCATCAAACCAGTGACGCACACCATTAATTTCTTGATAGTTTTCATGACCTTTACCAGCAATAACAACAATATCACCAGCCTGAGCCTGCTGTGCAACAAATTTAATTGCTTCACGGCGGTCATGAATTTCATGCATACGGTGCCCTGAAAAATCGATTCCTTGCTTCATATCAGCAAAAATTTGTTCAGGGTCTTCAGTTCTTGGGTTATCTGAAGTCAAAATAATCGGATTTGCGCCGTCTAAAGCGGCTTGAGTCATCAGTGGGCGTTTCCCACGGTCACGATCTCCACCACATCCGAATACAGCCCAAAGTTGATTAGATACATGACGTTTTAGAGTTTTAAGTACCTGAATCAAAGCATCAGGTGTGTGCGCATAATCCACAACAAATAAACGTTCACCATCACGAATGACCTGCATTCGTCCCGGTGCACCAATCAATTGAGGGACAAAAGCGACTAATGCTTCTAAATCAAAACCTGCTTGCTCAGCAGCAATAAGTGCAGCAATCAAGTTTTCGACATTGAAATGTCCCAATAATGGACTTTGAACAGCAAAAGAACCTTGCTGGCTAACTAAATTAAAAGTCGCCCCTGCCAAACTGTAACTTAGGTCACTAATATAATAATCTGCTGTATTTTGAGTAAGCGAATACGTCAGAATCTTTGGCTGAGCAGGATTTTGTTTTGCTGCATTTATCATTAGAGCAGCATACTCATCATCCAGATTAATAACAGCCACTTTTAAAGAGCTGAAGCGGAATAAAAGAGCCTTAGCTTCAGCATAAGCTTCTAAAGTGCCATGATAATCCAGATGATCACGGCTCAAATTGCTATAAACGGCAATTTCAATAGCACAACCATTTAAACGGCCCTGCTCTAAACCATGTGAGCTTGCTTCCAAAGATGCAAAAGTTGCACCTTGTTTAGCATAGTCATGTAACGCATTTTGTAATTGTAAAGCATCAAGTGTGGTATGCGTTGATGGTGTTAAGTCTGGCAAAATACCATTACCCGTAGTTCCCATCACTGCACATTGCTGTTGTTGCGAACTAATTAACTCAGCAATTAGACGTGAAATTGTCGTTTTACCGTTTGTACCTGTCACTGCAACAATACGTGCTGGCGTGACAGGATCTATACGCTGCAAATAACGCTGTTGCCACTCCCCCATGCGCTGGCGTACATCAGGGCATACCCACTCATTTTCCAAACCCAACTCAGTCTCGCTAATGATAGCAAGTGCACCATTGGCTAAAGCTGACTCAGCAAATATACGCGTTTTTTCAGGTTGGCTATAACTGGTCAAGGCAATAAAGATTTGGCCTGACTCAACCTTACGGCTGTCTAAACTAAAGCCATGAAAAGGCTGCTTAGACCACTGCGCATCAATCTCGACTGGATTAATTTCTTGAAAAGAAACAGACATAGCTTACCTGCGAATAGGGTTTTCTGGAGTATCAAGGGGCTTATCAAGCGGTACGTTCATTAAGCGCAATGATTCTTGCATAATGCGTGCAAAAACAGGGGCAGCAACCAAACCACCGTAATAACGGCCTTGCGGGTTTTCAACCACAACAATAACAGCTAAACGCGGGTCACTAATTGGGGCTACACCAGCAAATAAAGCACGGTATTCATTATTTGAATAACCTTTACGGTCTGCACGAAGTTTATGCGCCGTACCAGTTTTACCACCCACGCGATAACCCGGAATATTAGCTTGTTTTGCAGTACCACCAGGCATAGTCACCTGCTCTAGCATAAGCAAAACCTGATCGGCAATTTTTGGAGCTAGAACTTGTTCACCTTTAGGTGCCTGATCTAACTTATGCAGGCTTAAAGGCATTTTCTCGCCATGATTTGCAAGCATTGCATAGCCTTGCGCCAACTGGAGAATAGTCGCATTTAGACCATAACCATAAGCCATGGTACCAATTTGGGAAGAATTTAATTTATTTGCCGGTAGCACCAAACCTGAGCTTTCACCCGGGAACTTCACAGCCGAACGTTTACCAAAGCCAGCGCGATTAAAGAAGCTCGGCAATGTTTGCTTTGGAAGCGACAATGCAATTTTTGCAGAACCCACGTTTGAAGACTTGATAATCACGCCACTTACAGTTAATGCACCATAATTATGAGTATCACGAATCGTATGCCAACCTAAACGCATTGAACCCGGAGAGGTGTTTACAATGGTATTTGGCGTATATTGTCCAGTTTCCAATGCCGCAGAAACAGTAAATGGCTTCATGGTTGAACCCGGTTCGAACATATCAATCGCACCGCGGTTACGCATGGCATCTTTATTAGATAAACCGTTTTTGTCATTTGGGTTATATGACGGCCAACTGGTCATTGCCAAAATTTCGCCAGTTTTAACATCTACAGCAATAGCTGTTGCCGAACGAGCATTATTTGCAACACCAGCAGCTGTTAATTCACGGTACATAATGTACTGCAAACGTGAGTCAATACTTAAAGTGATGTTTTCGCCTGGTTCACCCTCACGAATAACCTCTGAAACTTTTAAACGGTTTCCGCGCTTATCACGAATAATTTTTTGCTCACCATCCACACCCGACAGCTGTTTATTGAGCTGCATTTCCAAGCCTTCAATCCCTTGGCCTTCACTGTTGGTTAGACCAATAATCTGGGCATTTGGCTGTGGTTGAGGATAATAACGCTTATAGGTTTTCTCGGCATATACCCCTTGAAAGTTACCCTTCGTAATAAGGTCTGCCTGTTGCGGTGGTATTTCTTTTTTCAGAACCAGATAACGAGAACGCGGTCGTGCATTCATCTGTTTTTTAAGATCGGCACGGTCTAAACCAACAACATCCGCCAACTCATCAAGATTCAAGTTTTTATCGGGTAATTGTCTTTTTAATTTACGATTATTCGGATCTTTCTTTAATTCTTCTGTAATTTGGTCATATAAGTGCTTCGTATCGAAATAATCACGTGGATCCATTACGATTTTCATGATCGGTGTACTAATTGCCAAAGGTACCCCATGGCGATCACTAATCACGCCACGCATAGCTTCTACACGCTCAGTACGCAAAATATTGGCATTGGCCTTATTTTGTAAAAAATCCTTATTAATTACTTGTACATAAAATGCACGTGCAATTAAAACAACAAAACAGAGCAGCACCACTGCCCAGAGCAGATAAAACCGCCACATATCAAAGGCAAGAGTTGGTTTTTCCGAAATAGACTGCTGTTTTTTCCGTGTTTGTTTTGTTCGCTTATCTACCATACAGCAAGGCCTTACTTATTTTGCTCTGAGGTCATTGGTAAAGAAATTACCACCGTTTCTGCAGCCGGTGGAGAAAACATCCGTAGCTGAGTTACAGCACGCGTACCAATCTGTGCCGTTGCACCAAAGGTTTGTTGCTCAATGAGCAAACGCCCCCATTCAGCATTGAGATCATCACGTTCACGCATATAAGAGCTAAGCTCTCTATAATCATGACGATATTCAAATACTTGAAATACCACCATCATGGCACTTATAAAAACAAGCGCCACCAATACTGTATACACAACAACTTTTTTCACCACGTTATTTTCTGTGGTTGCGATTTCATCACTGCTTTTCATTACGCGCCTTTTTCTTCCAAGCGTTCAGCAACCCGAAGCCATGCACTACGTGAACGAGGGTTCGCTTTTACTTCTTCTTCACTCGCACGAACCCGTGAAATTTTCTTTAATCTTCTAGTATCTACCCGCTGCTCAGGCATTCCCCAACCGAAATCTTCTGCTAACGTAGATTCTTTTTGAATAAACTGCTTAATCAGTCGGTCTTCAAGAGAATGGAAACTAATAACAGACAAACGTCCTTCCGGTTTTAGTAAGTCTACAGCTTGCGGCAAAAACAGTTCAATATCTTCTAGCTCTTTATTAATAGCAATTCGAATAGCCTGAAATGCACGTGTCGCTGGATGTTTATGTTTTTCCCATTTTGGATGAGCGGTTTTAACAACTTCCGCCAATTGAGCGGTCGTTTCTAGTTTTCCAGCTAGTTTAATGGCTTTAGCAATACGTCGACTATAACGCTCTTCACCATATTGATAAATAATATTTGCTAATTGTTCTTCTTCAATTTTAAGTAACCACTCGGCCGCAGTTAAACCCTTAGAATTATCCATTCGCATGTCCAACGGACCATCTTGCATAAAACTAAAACCACGCTCTGCCTGATCAAGTTGAGGAGATGAAACCCCTAAGTCAGCCATAATTCCATCAACACTCATCACGCCAATTTCCTGCATCTTCTCTTTGATATCAGCAAAACTGGCATGAATGATGGTAAATCTTGAATCTTCTTGGGCCAAAGCAGCAGCAACTTCCAATGCTTGAGGGTCTTTATCAAATGCGTACACTCGTGCATTTTCATCAAGTTTAGAAAGCAATAAACGTGTATGCCCACCTCTTCCAAAGGTTGCATCGATATACACCCCAGTTGTGCGATCTGCCAATAAGCTCTCAATGGTCTCGGAAAGTAAGACAGAAATATGCGACATAGGTGTTAAATCATAGCGTGAAAATGTAACTGCACATTATCACCTTGTTTATGACCAACGCCAAACGGTCTTTTTGTAGGAAAATATTAATTTTTCATAGATAAAACCGTTTTGTTAGCACTTTTTAAGCAAAATAAGAAACCAAGAATAATTTTTTATAGCTAAATATGAATTTATAAAAATTATTATTAACCGCCTTACCTAAAAAATTCTCTTTTCCTTTACGCTTATTCCGTTAGAGACTCTCAAGGATTTGCCTTAGGACGAGATGAGCTGGCAATCTTTCTCAGCATATTTACCGATTTGATTTAACCATTTTTGCCTTTGGTCTGAGCTTGCTCCCCTCACTGTTCCAATATAATTAACTTTGACTCTACTGACCCCACAAAATTGCAAAGTCGCTTTTTTAAGTTGACGTGTACTTGGTTCACCATAGTACCAACGATAAAACCAGCCTGGCTGGTCTAAAGTCGTAATGAGTCGTGCCGATTTGGAATGTAAATGACCAATAACACGATTGCTGTTTTCTCGGTAACTAAATACAAGATTTGGTAAAAAGAGTCGATCAATAAAACCTTTAGCTATGGCTGGAAGTCCTCCCCACCAGACAGGAAAGAACCACACCAAATGATCAGCGGCTTGAATTTTTTCCAACGCATTCATTAAATCAGGTTCCAGATCCATACGTTTCTCATAACCATATTTTAAATTAGGCTCGAAATCTAACTTAGCAATTTCTATAAGATCTACGTGAACACCTAATGTTTTTACTTGTGCTACATAGTTGTGAGCTAATGCATGATTAAAACTAATATCGGATGGATGACCATTAATAACTACAATACGTTTAGAGAGTTGAGACATATATCGCCTTTATTGTCGCACATTAAAATATCAAGTGATATCTGAAATAAATAAGTAGCGAAAATATCTTATAAAAATTAAGATAACAAGTGATATCTCAACTATTATTTGATCTGGCTCTTATGACTCTTTCTCGCAATGAAAAACAGGTACAAACTCGACAGCATCTCATTGAAGCTGGGTTTGCACTCATTTCTGAATTTGGTTATAACGCGGTATCAATCAGAAATCTTTCTAAACAGGCAGGATATACTCAAGGTGCCTTCTACTCGAATTTCAACAATAAAGAAGCGTTTTTACTTGAGCTGATGGAACTTCAATTCGCTAAAGAAAATTTACAATTACAAGAAATATTTACCAGTGCTCCTTCAAATACCGAGCAATTAATCGATTCGTTGCGCCAATGGCTGAAGGTTTTTTTTACAAACGATGAATGGCTGAAGATATCAATAGAGCTACAACTATTTGCTGCACGTGATATTACCTTCGCAGAGGAATATCAAAAGGTTTGGAAAACTCATCAGCAAGAAGTAACCAAGATCATGAAGCAATTCTTTTCTTTAATGCAGATAGCTGAGCCTGATGACTATGATTCTATTGTTATAGAGCTTGTATCATTAAGTTATGGGCTAGCTTTACAATATATGATTTTTAAAGATGATGTAGACCACTACATTAATATCTTTATCAGCACCTTATTAAAAAGATTGGGTAATTTCTAAATTAATCAAAAATTAGATGTGAAANNCTTAAAATTCAAAAAAGCCGCTTAATTATTAAATAAGCGGCCACATGGAAAAACTTAGTTAATTACTGCTTCCCATCATAAATTTGATCAAAGATAGCTCCATTAGCAAAGTGAGTTTTCTGAGCTTTCGCCCAACCACCGAACACATCATTAATGGTAAATAATTTAATTTTTGGGAATTGTGCTGCATATTTTGCTGCCACTTGAGCATTACGTGGTCGGAAATAATGTTTAGCCGCCAACTCTTGCCCTAATGGTGAATATAAGAAGTTCAAATAGCCTTTTGCCAAAGTTCGATTCCCATCTTTATCAACGGTTTTATCTACAATTGCGACTGATGGCTCTGCCAAAATTGAAATTGATGGGTAAACAATTTCATATTTGTCTTTATCAGGTCCTTTCGTTGCCAATAAAGCTTCGTTTTCCCAAGACAATAAAACATCACCAATGCCACGTTCGGCAAATGTTGTTAGCGAACCGCGTGCTCCCGAATCAAGTACTTTTACATTGTGATAAAGCTTTTTAACTAACTCACGAGCTTTAGCATCATTACCACCCGGTTGTTTTAAGGCATAACCCCACGCAGACAAATAAATCCAACGAGGTGCGCCACCTGTTTTAGGGTTAGGGGTGATAATTTCAACACCTGGTTTTGTTAGATCATTCCAGTCACGTATATTTTTAGGATTGCCTTTTCGTACTAGAAATACAACAGTAGAAGTATAAGGCGCAGAATTATTCGGAAATTCTTTTTGCCAATTCGGCTGGATAAAGCCTGCTTTCACAATCTCATCAATATCATTAGCTAACGCTAACGTTACAACATCAGCTTCTAAACCAGTAGCCACCGCCCGAGCTTGTTTACCAGATCCACCATGCGACTGTTTAAATTCAACATCCTGCCCTGTGCGTTGTTTCCAGAACTTACCAAAAGCCTGATTATATTCTTGATAAAATTCTCGAGTCGGATCATAAGAAACGTTTAAAAAAGAAGTAGCTGCCTGAGCTGCTGTTGCCATTCCCAAGTACACCACCACAGCCATTATTGATATTTTTTTCATTTACAAAATCCATCATTGGTTTTAGTTTTACTATATTTTTAATTTTATAATTTACAATCAATTACTTATATTAATATAATTTTTATTAATCTCTTTAAAATATATAGATTAAGATGTCTAAGTTATTTCATTTTTGAAAAGTTTTGTAATTATTCTTACAACTTAATGAGGGCCTTCACTTTATCTACACATTAATTTGTTAAATAATGAAGCGCAAAGGATACATATGGCCTACATTTGGGCCGACCAGATTAAAATATAGATAATTTTTGTAAAAAGTGTGACACAGTTCCACTTTTTTATTAAGATTTATGTTTAAATCGTAGCATTACCGTAATTTTACATTTCGTTAAACTCAAAAAATAGATGAAATGTAATGAACAGAGGGGATGATTAATAATGAAAATTCATTATGGAAAAGCGTTAAGCTTAAGTTTGGTGCTGGGTTTGGCATCACAGTTTTCTGCAGCAGCAGTACTTAAAGATACTCCAAACAAAACTGGGTCAGATAAGCAGACTTCGCTTATTGAAAAAGCTTTAGATCAACAGAAACGCAATCCTATTGTATTACCTTCTACAGATGATGAACTTAAAGTACTCAATACTATTCGTGTTACACCGACTCAAAATTTTCTCGCTGCTCAGCATGAACGTTTTTCACGTTTTGTTCAGGCAATCTTTCAGCCGCATGCTTCTTAAAATCTGAAACATCCCCTCTTCGTTTCAGTTTTAGCCCAGTCTGATGTTAAATAAAACGTCAGAATACTGGGCTTTTTCGTTATAATAGTTTCAATTTTTATTTTGACCCATTACCTATGAAAGTTCGTACTCGTATTGCACCTTCCCCTACTGGTTTTCCTCATGTCGGCACCGCCTACATCGCCTTATTTAACATGTGTTTTGCGAAACAACATGGCGGAGAATTTATTTTAAGGATTGAAGATACAGACCAACTTCGCTCTACACCAGAGTCTGAAAAAATGATTTTGGATTCATTGCGTTGGTTAGGTCTAAATTGGTCTGAAGGTCCAGATGTGGGAGGTCCTCATGCACCGTATCGCCAATCTGAACGTATGGGAATTTATAAGCAATATGCATTAGAACTTGTTGAAAAAGGTCATGCTTTTTATTGTTTTGCTACAGCCGAAGAACTGGATCAGATGCGTGCAGAACAACAAGCACGTGGTGAAACACCAAAATATGATGGTCGTGGGTTAAAACTCTCTCAAGAAGAAGTGACACGTCGCTTGGAAGCGGGCGAACCACATGTCATCCGTATGAAAGTACCTGAAGAAGGTATTTGTAAATTTAATGACTTATTACGCGGGGAAGTTGAAATTCCTTGGGCGCAAGTCGACATGCAAGTTCTTCTTAAAAATGATGGATTACCAACTTATCATTTGGCCAATGTCGTTGATGACCATTTAATGGAAATCACTCATGTATTACGTGGTGAAGAATGGCTTCCATCTGCACCGAAGCATCAGTTGCTTTACCAATATTTTGGTTGGGAAATGCCGACACTTTGTCACATGCCATTGTTGCGTAACCCAGATAAATCAAAATTATCTAAACGTAAAAACCCGACATCAATTAACTACTACCGCGATATCGGCGTTTTACCAGAAGCCTTATTAAACTATTTAGGCCGTATGGGCTGGTCAATGCCAGATGAGCGTGAAGTGTTTACGCTACAAGACATGATGGATAGCTTTGATATTCAACGTGTTTCACTAGGTGGACCAATTTTTGATGTTGAAAAATTAAACTGGCTTAATGGTCAATGGATCAAAGGTTTAACCCCTGGCCAATTATTGGACCGTTTATTAACATGGAAAAGTGATCGCAGTACTTTAGAAGATATTGCAGCTGCCATTCAACCACGTATTAATTTACTTTCAGAAGCTGTGAATTGGGCAGGTTTCTATTTTAACCATATGCCACAAATCACAGCAGAAATGTTTGAAAGTAAAAAATTGACCTCTGAACAGGTTCGTCAAAGTCTTCAATTTGCAATATGGCGTCTTGAAGGCCAGTTTACATGGAACAATGACACTGTGAGCCAAACCCTAATGGATCTTGCGAACCAGATGGAGATTAAATTACGCGATTTCATGCCAGCGTTCTTTATTGCAATTGCGGGTTCAACCAGCTCGACCCCTGTAATGCAGTCGATGGTCACCCTTGGACCTGATTTAACTTTCGCTCGTTTACGTCGCGCGTTAGAAATTGTGGGCGGACCAAGCAAGAAAGAAGTTAAAAATTGGGAAAAACTCAATGAGAGCTTAAAATTGCCGAAAAATGAAGCAACTAGCGAAGTTTAATTCATTTTTTAGTTGACGTGTGAGCGCATTCAACCTAATATTGCGCTCACACAAACTGGGGTCATAGCTCAGTTGGTAGAGCGCTACAATGGCATTGTAGAGGTCAGCGGTTCGATCCCGCTTGACTCCACCACGCTCCTTTGTGTTTGCCTCATCAAGTCCCTATCGTCTAGAGGCCTAGGACATCGCCCTTTCACGGCGGTAACCGGGGTTCGAATCCCCGTAGGGACGCCATTAT
>Ga0065703_1010221_pt1 | contig 59353 bp, 47 predicted proteins | sample SwiRhicommunBV21_FD_59090 | JGI IMG/M metagenome (GOLD analysis project Ga0065703, IMG submission 59090) | Switchgrass rhizosphere microbial communities from Buena Vista Grasslands Wildlife Area, Michigan, USA - BV2.1 v1 | ecosystem: Host-associated > Plants > Roots > Rhizosphere > Soil ...
AAAAGATTTATTTTTCGTCAGACTCATATCTGGTGTCCGCTGTGGTGTAAACTGTGGTGTTTGCAATATAATAAAAGCTTATATGAAAGACAGGATAATAAAAAAGGCTGAAATAACAGGATAATTATTTTGTTTTTAGTCATTAAATCTAGCTAATGTATATAGTAGGATAGAAAGGTAATAAATATCACTAATAAACTATAGCAGGAGGTGTTTGCATTGGATTTGCCATAACGTAATTTTCACTATCACCTAAAACCTTAGGCATAAAGAAAATAAATACTGATAATACTACTATAAATAAAAAGATAGTTATTAAATATTTGAATATAAAATAAGGAGAAAAAGGAAGTCTATCATAATTACCATAAACCACTAAAGGATTACCTGAACCTGCACTATAGTGTAATGCGATTAGGTGCATTAAAGCTAATACAGCTAATACGAAAGGTAATACAAAATGTAAGGCAAAAAATATGTTTAATGTTGCATTAGTTACTCCCTCAGTTTATGTTATGCGTAATTAGGGTTGCTTCACCTAGTGTGTCCTTATTACGTGATCGCTTAACTTCATGTACCATCTAAGACCTCGGGTATACTTATAGTAAGAGATTTACCCTTTTCCGGTAGTCTCCCGAAGATATTGCATGTCGTATCTTCTCGCTTAGAAACAATTACTCCACTTACTATTGATTGACATCGATCTTACCTGATAAGGTACACCATTCCGGTCTAACAACCCCCCAGTTTACATTGCATTGTCATACACTTTCCTGATACAGTATCTAGTTCCAGTGTAAGGGCTCCACTTCTCATTGCGTTCTCATACACTTTCCTGATACAGTACCTAGTTCCAGTGTAAGGGCTCCACTTCCCATTGCGTTCTCATACACTTTCCTAATACAGTACCTAGTTCCAGTGCAAGGGCTCCACTTCCCATTGTGTTGTCATATGTCTTCCTAATAGAGGACCTAGCTCCGAAGTAAATACCTCATACCCCATTTTTAATTGCGTGATTTATCGTGTTATCCACTACTTCGGAACAACAAACCTGTTTTGTACCTCGGTTACAGTGCAACTTTTCTTTTTAACACATCCTTATCAAAGTTGAACTAGATCAGAGGATGACATATATACAACATACTCTCTCCCTCACCACCTTCCACAAACAACCGATCAGCGCAAATCCTCACCACAACACCTACACCTACAACCCACCAAACAACCCAATACTTCACACAGTATGTCTTCCCAAGGAAACACAATCGAATTCACGCAGGATGAAGTGCGATACTTCAAAGTAGGTATACAAGCACAGCTGGCAAAATACGATGACCTCAAGATCGAGAGGTTTGGTGTTAAGCCAAACCTTAATGAGTTGTACCCAAACGATCCACTCAGGAATGTAGCCAAGATGCATACAGCAATAATATACCAGGCATTCTGGGACACTGTTGAGGGAGAAGAAACGGGCAAGAATACCGAAGATTATGTTGGAAGATATGTCAACATGCTTCTGATCCGGAACTTCTGCATCCTCGATTTTGGTTGGAACATTGTTCCTCAGTACTACACCAAGTCAAGCAAATTTCCTGATCTTGTTCTATAAACCTGGAGACCGCTCGAACATGGCAAGACACGGGAAAATAACGAAAGAAAAAATACCAACGTCCCAAGGGTATACATTGAGCTCAAGTCCGTGATTGGAACAAAAGAAATTCGTGCACTCGATCAAGCAAGAGAGGCTGTCTCTTTGCAGTATGGAAAGCCTTACCCTGCACAAGGGATCATCATTGTTATCAGAGGATTCATTTGGCTGTTCATGGAATACCAATTTGGACGTGGTATTCACAAAACCGGTTTAGGACACAAGACTGAACCAGATGCAGTCCGAATAAAACTTATGGCCTTTGATCATAAGGAAGCTGGAATACCGACTCCCAAAAACAGACCAGCTCGTCCTAACACAGTACCCATTGGAATTAGCCCCAATGCACAAACTGGAGATGGCTATCAACTGGACATGCGCAAAGAGGAAGATGAAAAGCATTGTCTTCAGGTACTTCGTTGGATCTCAATCACCAGAGCTGGTCCAGGACACATACGTGATATCGCCAAGGTTCAGGGTTACGGGCTGCCCTCCGAGGTGACTTCATCAACATTGAGAGCAAGTCTTGATGTGGTGAGGTTGAATGAACCGAAGAATGCTGGAGAGGATGAAAATGATGAGGTCGGCATTCAAGATCCAGGTTTAAGAGCTGACGGTCTAAGGGCCATGGACCTTGTGGATATCTTGGATAAGTATGAGGAGGACGAGGCCATTGCCGGTGCATCATGGTAAATGTATGATGTACATAGCCTGCATATTCCACACCGTAGTCTTTATAGCAATCGATTACGGTTAGCTTATGTTGAATCGCTTATGTACACTATATAACATTTTTTTGATCTTTGTATGAGATTACATTAATATAACTTAAAACATTGTTTACTAAAATACACAAACTAATATGTAGTAATTAGATAAAATCCAGTAGTGGAAGATGCAAAAAATACATTCCATACATATGTAAAGGTGTTAGGTTATATTGTAGTATATAATAAGAGGGAGTATATGTATTTAAATTTATATGGGTAGTTTCTGATTTTAATTTTTTTTTACGTTACGGTTAAGATGTAAATATATTAGACTATTTTCTAATAAACTAATTAAAGGAACTATAATTAAAAAGTGTGAGAAATATAAAACCGTACTTATTTGACCTAATTAGATAAACGGAGATTAAACGTGTTTATCTCCTAATTGCATTAATAATAAAAAAATTAGCTACAAAAACGTAAAATGCTATTTTACTTAAGGGGCTAAATTGTAATCCTCTGCTTATACCTAAATCTGTGAAAGGCATAGTGAATAATAGTTATTACATTATTTTTTAATATAATTGTAATTTACTAATCTCTACTTCTTTTACCTAAACCAGATTGTGTTCCGTCTGAACCTCTTTTACCTAAAACCGATTGTGCTTCATCTGAATAAATTCCCTTATCATAGTTTGATTGTAAAATATTTACCATTCTAGCTTCCTGATTAGCGTTACGTACACAATCATTTCTAGCGTTCAAACACTCTTGTTGTACATTTGTATCTGTAAATCTAAGAGAATTTTGATAATTCGCATCAGCCTGGATTGATTGTTCATGTCAATAAGATCAATTATTTTTCACTGCATCAATCCTTGCCAAAAATTCTTCAGGTGTATACTCCTGTAATAGGTAAACAGTAGCGTTAAAATAAATGATACTACCAAGAAAAACAATAATTAAGACCACCATACCGAAAACTTTTACAACCTTATAAATCAAAGAGTAAACTTTGCCGTTTTCGGTATGGTTAATTACTTTCCCACATTATTTTTATTAAGATGTAGGTCAATTAAACTATTTTCTAATAAGCTAACAAAAGGAACTATTATTAAGAAATGTGAAAAGTATAAAACAGTACTTATTTGACCTAATTCTATAAATGGTGATTCAACGTGTTTAGCACCTAATTGCATTAACACTAAGAAATTAGCTACAAATATATAAAATGCTATTTTACTTAAAGGTCTAAATTGTAATCCTCTACTTCTACCTAAATCTGTGAAAGGCATAGTTAGTATTATCAATATTGCAGAAAACATAGCGATAACACCTAATAATTTATTAGGTATAGATCTTAGTATAGCATAGAAAGGTAATAAATATCATTCAGGAACTATAGCAGGAGGTGTTTGCATTGGATTTGCCATAACGTAATTTTCACTATCACCTAAAACATTAGGCATAAAGAAAACGAATACTGACAATACTACAATAAATAAGAATATAGTTATTAAATCTTTGAAAATAAAGTAAGGAGCAAAAGGAAGTCTGTCGTAGTTACCAGAAACTCCTAAAGGATTACCTGAACCTGCACTATCATGTAAGGCAATCAAGTGCATTAAAGCTAAAGCAGCTAATACGAAAGGTAATACAAAATGTAATGCGAAAAATCTATTTAATGTTGCATTGTTTACAGAGCATTTATGTTGATAGTTAACATATTTAATACAACAGTTAAGTTGTTTAAATACTCTTACTATACGCAATGAATTTCTTCATTGATCGGACTATATCTTGATCTCGTGATTATTTAATAATTGGAAGGTATTTTTATGTTTTTGTCATACCTAGGTATTGTACGTAATTGTTTTATTCATAATAAATATTGTAACTTTTTATTTCCCAACAATTTTATAGGTGCCTTATGTATAAAATTTATAATATTTTCTATTGATCTTACACTTGTAACTTTTAACTTTGAACAATTATTTTTATCTACATATATAGCAGTGGTAAAAGATAAATATTTACGAATAGCCCATATTACAGTTTCTCCATGTGTTTGAGATATATCAAAACTTGCTACTAAATAGTCCTGACTTTTTTCTAGTTTATATATGCTGAAACAGCCTTCAGCTTCTATAAATCCTACTAATCAGGCAGAAAAATAACTAGTATTAATTATAGACTCTATAGTATTTAAAGCCACATTACTTCTAATGTATTCAGGCAAATCTTTTGAATATGTAATATCTGAAAGTAAAGCATTTTTAAATCTTAAGTAATCATATATTTTGTTAGAAAACATAGGATATTTATCAAAAATAGGTAATATAAACTTTTTCAAGTGATTTTTATCCCTTATTCTTAGAGCTACCATATCCAACAAAACTTCTTCAGATTTATCTTGAACTATTTGTTTTCTTTTTCTAAACCTTACCACACCTACACCTAATAAAGATTTTATTTTATAAATCAATTGCACATCTTTAATCGACAATTCAACACCTAATTCGTAGGTTAGATATTTACCTTTTTTTGAAATAGAAAAATATCCATCACCTTCAAATAAACCAACTAAATAAGCATATGTGAGATCTTCTGCATGTAGTCTCTGAGAGGCTTGTGAAGTATGTATACTTCTCACCCCTGCTGATTGTCTCCATGTCATTGCAATTTTTACGCAAATAATTGATATTAAAATATAGAAAAATACGTATGCAAATCCTAAATTGGGAGATTTTCCAGCATTAAGCAGAATTTTTAACACTACGTCACCGTAATGTGGTCCATCTTGCGCTATGCGACATAAACCACCTCAAAGAAACTCAACTATATCTTGCCCTACTCATGGTATTGCACTCATAAGGTTAGTAATAACTGTAGCACCTCATAAAGACATTTGTCCATAAGGCAATACATACAAATAAGCATCATATAAAATACAATGCCAGAATAACTTTAACTTCGTATATTCTGTTAACAATATTTCGTATATTATTAATTATTCCGACTGTACATTAAGCAGTATTTCAACCACCCACTAGTGACCCAGTCTGTAGCGATCATTTATATAACCGACGGTCTGGTTTTGTGTTTTTTTAAAGAAAAAAACCGCAAAGTTTTAACCGTTTTCACTAGTATCGCCAAATAATTCAATGAACTATTCTATATCCCCGTCAGGATATACCACTTTAATCTAAATTTTTTTATAAAAATTGCAAATAGATTTTTACTTGTGGGACTATAACATAAAATAAAAGGATTACACATTATACATAACTACCGTACTTAACTATTCAACGTCTTTTAACCAATTTGCTTTCACTTTTTAATGCTCTATATATGGTTTTAATTCCACAACCTAGAGCTAAACTTGCTTGCGTAATAGAAGAATATTCACCGTATACCGTACCGTCTTTATTGTACAGTACTATGGGTTTACTAGATTTCTTAAGATTAGACAAAGCTTCTGGGGTAAAAGTTCTAGGTAATCTATGAGTGGCTGCCATTCTTAATTTTTCTTTAGTTTCAGCACTTAGTGTTTTACCACGATTTAAATTACCTATTTGTAATCTACGTTTCTCGCTATAATTGGAGCTCATCTTTATTCGATCTATTTCAGTATGTTTGTAACCAAAGGTGTTACCAGCCTCAGTTAATATATTATAATTGGGTAATAATGATTTCAAGTAGAAATCTTCCAAGTCTAACAATTTCTTGTTATTTTCCTTCGTTATTATATCAGGAAATTCTTCTAATATGATAAAAGAAAAGTTTTCTAACTTGTATTTTCTAAGTGCTAATTTTACTATCTTACTCCCTGTAACCCCAATTAAATGATTATAATATCTTGAATAGATTTTATTTGTAGATGCAGAACCAATATAGTAATCTAAGGTTAGATTATTAAGTATAAGATATATACCACTTTTTCCTTTAGAATATAGATTTATCTTCTGTTTAGTTTCTTCTTTGCCTAGGTTTTCAAAACAAACTGTAGGGTTTAAACATTTACTTTTTAAAAATTCATTTATTATTTCAGAGGCGCCGTTACCAAGTGTATTATTAGTGCTATATCATCTGCGTTGAATCGTCGCATAGTTAAGTTTATTTGTGTATAATTTTTTAGCGTTTACCTTGTATTTATGTCATTTTGGGCTATTATCGTAACCCAGGAAAGCTGTAGCCATCATTAAAACTAAGATTATAGTACCTATAGTTCATACCAATGTTCTTGGTGCTTTATATGAACCGTAGTATAATCCTCTACCTACGTGTAAGTACACTAAGAAGAAGAATGCTGAAGCAGTGTTTGAGTGTAAATAACGAATAAGTCAACCGTTATTAACGTCTCTCATAATGTGTTCTACTGAATTAAATGCTTCTAAAACACTAGGATTATAATGCATAGCCAAAGTAACACCTGTAACAATTTGTATAACTAGACAAAATCCTAATAATGAACCAAAGTTTCATAAATAACTTATGTTTGAAGGTTGAGGTGAATCAACTAAATAACCGTTAATTAAACTAAATAAAGGGTGGCTTTTTAATAATCTCATGTTTTTTTGTGTGTAAATATTTTGTATTACTATTATGCAATAGAGTTAAATTTAATATTATATTATCACCCTCTTTACAATTGTAAAATAATGCTAAATTTAACTTAATATAACCATACATCACCTTGTTGCCTTACTATTATGCACACCTTGCTGTTTTACTATTAAGTAGATTAAATAATTTATAATAAAGAACACTTAGGTTTAAGCCAGGTATATTACTTAGTAAAGTTTAGCTTATGATATAATTATTAAAGTCAAGTTTATAATTTAGTAATGTTTAACTTATGGTATAATTAAAGTCAGGTTTATAACTTAGTAAACTTTATGGTATAATTAAAGTCAGGTTTATAACTTATTAAACCTTAGCTTAGGGTATAATTACATTTTTACTACCATTAATTGTACTATTATTATAGGTTAACAATTATTGCTGTAATTATTAATAATTATCCTATGTGCTATATTTAGTTTATTTTATTTTTTAGTGCCAACACCACAGGTGAAGAAATTTTTTTTTATTAAAATATAAAAATAGGCGAGAGGGTATAAAAGTGCCATTTATTATAATCTAACCTAGCTTAACTTAATCTAACCTAACCTAACCTAAACTAAACTAATCTACCATAACCTACCCTACCCTAACCTAACCTAACCTACCCTACCCTAACTTAACTTAACTTAACCTAACCTACCCTAACCTAACCATGGTAAAAACTTATAAAGAAAATTATATAAAAATACATATTACTAGTAGTAAACCTAATGTATATAAAATGGTTGCTTTAAACGTTATACAAATAAGTATAAAGTTAGTTACTTAATTATATGTAATAATTAGTTTATAAAAATAACATGAGTACTTAATAGCCTTAGTTGCAACTAATACTTAAGTTATATTTTTATTATAGATAATTATGCTATTACCATTAATATTAATATTAATATTAATATTAATATTACTATTAACATACTACTGTACATTCTATATTATCTATACCTAAGGCAATATTATATAATAAGTAAGACTTACAAACCCTATTACAGGGGGAAGAGATAGATCAAGGATAAAATTAATTTATAAATCATAATTATTTATTCGATGGTAACCATATATTTAACTTTTAATGTTTTGCAAATTAATTAGTAGAATTGATTAAAGTATCTTAGTGGGATTATAACAAATACCTTATTCATATATATAACTATAAATATGGATTATATCCTCTAAGATTAGTATAATTAATAATAAACACATATTATATCCTATAGTACTAGTATAATTAAAAATAAACACACATTATATCCTATAAGTATTACACGCCGCTAACCTGTGGTGTCACCTGTGGTGTTGGCGCTAAAAGCTAAAAAAAAATAATACATTAATAATCAAAAATATTTTTATTATCCAATGTTTTTTTATTATTGATAATAAAGCTATTACCATAATATTTAATTTAAAAACCGTCGGTTAAACTGAATATGTTATAACCTAGATGATTTTAAACCTGTTAACCATTTGGGTTTAAATTCTGATAATATAATACATAAGGCACTTAAGGTTAAAGTGAAAATTAAAGGTAAAATTTTAAATATAGTAATAATAGCAAATTAATTGTCTAACATAATAAACCATTTATAGTCTAATATATATATATTTTATTTTATTTTATTATATTTTATATTATATTATATTATATATATTTTATATATAATAATATCAGTATAGATAAAAACCGGATATAAAGAATGTACATAATATTGATCATATACCTACAAAACATAATAAAAAAAATTATTAATCAATAATTAAAAAAATATTTTTATTATCCAATGTTTTTGATAGTAATGATAATAAAGCTATTACCATTATTATTAATAAACTATTGTCCATTGTATATATGTAAGGCAATACCATATAAGAAGTAAGACCCACAAGTATATATAATGCGTATGATGTAATAACTCCTGTATCTAATTTAGATATATTTTTACTTAAAGCAATTAATCCTTTTTCTAAACCATAAGGTCCAACTAATTCTATACAACCTTTATCAAGTACTTTAGTTGTTTCTCCTCCTAACTTTAATACAAAATCTGTTACATATTTATTATAGAACATTTCAATTAAAAAACGTTGGTTAAAAAAACTGAATAGGTTATAACCTAACCTAGATGATTTAAAATTAATTAACACTTTAGGTGTAAATTCCGATAATACAATTGATAACGCACTTAAAGTTAAAGTGAATATTAAAGGTAAAATTTTAAATATAGTAGGTACAGCAAATTCAGTGTCTAACATAATTTCATGACTAGGATGAATAAATAAACTGTTATCAGAGAAAAAATTACACCCAAGTCCTATAAATATATCTTTAGTTATGTAACCAAAGAAAATAGAGAATACAGCTAAAATAATTAAAGGTATACTCATGAATATGTCACCTTCATGGGCATGTTTATAATTTATTAGAGGTCCATTAGGATTAGTTAAGAAAGTTAAATATAAAACTTTAACAGAGTAAAGTGTAGTAAACATAGCACCTAGTGTAGATATAAAATATACAACTGTACTAGAAAAATAAAATTGACCATATGCGGATTCTAGTATAAAATCTTTAGAATAGAAACCTGTCATAAAAGGAAATGCAACTAAACTTAATGAAGCTATAAGCATAACTGAGTAGGTTAAAGGAAGGAAAGCTTTCAATCCTCCATATTTTCTAAAATCTTGATTATCTGACACAGCGTGAATAACCGCACCAGCTCCTAAAAATAACAGTGCTTTATAAAAAGCATGATTAACTAAATGAAATAAGGCAAGATTATACGATGATAATCCTATAGCTATTACCATCATTCCCAATTGACTCATTGTGGAATAGGCTATAACCTTTTTAATATCTTGTTGGAATAATCCTATAAGAGAACTAAATACGGTTGTGATAGCACCAATTCATAAACATAGTAATAATACAGTATTACTGTATTCTATTAGAGGAGAACTACGCATTAATAAATACACTCCCGCAGTACATTTGTGTTAACTATCCTTAACTATAAGGAATAGCACACCATATTTTTTACAATATGGATCGGACTATATCTTTAACTTATAAATTAATATCTTTAGTTAATAAACTTATTTTATTTAAACCTTCCAACCTAAGATGTTCTTTGTTTAATATCATATCATGTATTTTACATCATTTTGAATAGGAAAGAGATTTTTTGGTTTTTAGTTTATGGACGGAAAAATAATTTCTAATTATCTTAAGCTTAGTAAAGGATGAACAATGAAAGGTTCACCCTTCCCAACTTTTATCGTATCTAACATTTTTTAAATCTAAACTATGAGTATTTAAAAAAACATCTCTAAGTGCTTTAATTATATCGTATTCTTTTTGAGATATTTGAAAGGTTAAATGTGGGGCTTTTCCAAGTTTAGATGTATGACAACTCTTAACTCTACCATAAAAACACCCTTCAGCGTCTACAAAGCCAGATATTCAAGAATTATGTAAACTAGGATTGACTAATTGGTCTATAAAAGATATATCCATGTTATATTGTTTGTTATATGTGTGCAGTCAGAGTTTAAATTGTTCTTTTTTATAATTAGTGCATATATTTCCGTTAAATATATGAATTAACCTAGTAAAATTTTCTGCGGAAGAAACATAAAAAACTCCTACATTTCTATCTTCTTCCTTTCTAATTAATACCTTACCGAATCCTAACTGTTTTTTTATATAGTAGAGAACTTGAATATCTGAAAGACTTTGTGTTATATCAAAATAAACTTTATTTTTAGACACAATAAAAGAACCATCTCCTTCTGTAAAACCTATAAATCATTCTAAAAACCGTGGGTTGATTTTCTTTTTATGTTGAGGTAATAAATAATAATAAGCATTAAAATTATAAGTTATATCGCGTGTAGTCTCTGAGGATCCTTCAGCATAAGCTGATGTTTCCTGCTGATTAACCCCTTTTATACACAAAATATTTAATATAAAAAACAAGATTTTCTTATTTATCTTATTTAACCATAAAGTTAAAATATAAATAAACTTGGTGTAAGGTACTCCCAGCATATAGCGATATCATAATTGATTAATTCACATTAATCAACGGCTAACTTTAACCATAGTTGCAGCGTGTATTAATGCAGAAACAGGAGTAGGACCTTCCATCGCCATTGGTAATCAAACATGAAGACCTATTTGTGAACTTTTGGCCATCGCACCTATTAATAGACATATACCTATAATAGTTATAACATATTCTGTCATATACGGGGCTATAGAGAACACAGTAGAATAATCTATATTACCACAAGATCATAATATAGCAAACATACCAATGGTTAAAAAACAATCCCCAACCCTATTGGTTAAAAATGCAGAGATTGAACTTTGGTTTGCTGCTATTCTTGTAAATCAAAAACTTACAAGTAAATAAGAACATACACCCACACCTTCTCATCCTACAAACATCAGGAGAAAATTATTTGATGTTACAAGAATAATCATCATAAAAGTAAATAAACTTAAATAACTAAAAAATCTTTGGTTGTGCTTTAACCTAAATTTATCTTACAATTGATATAAAAATGTAAAGAAATTAACAATGGTTATTTATTGTATAAATTTCTACTTTTATTCATACCAGATTTAATCCTTCTGATACATTCTATACCCTCCGCGGTTAAGTGCTTACGCTTAACCATTAAATTATGTATTTTACATCCATCAAGATAATCGTAGTGTTTTATACCTATGATAAAATGTTTTTAAATAAACGGAATTAAATTATGTGTAATATCATTGAAATCAACTATACTAAAACATACAGCAGATTTACCTCCATATTTATAGATTTTACCACATTTCATAAACTTTACTATTTTCTCCATGAGGTTTATATATCTAATATCTTGAGTTATTCTAAATCTCAAATTAACACGATAACCTAATTTACTCACCCTGCATGGAGTACGAACATCAAAATTACCTTCAACACTTATAAATCCGGATAGTCAATAAGGACTTAGCCGGATATTATCTATAACTTGAGGTCTTTCTACTGGTATATAATTAGGAAAATATGACTTTATTATATCACTTAACCCTAAGTTCATCGAAGATTTTAGATTAATAATTTGATTAAGTCCTTCATGAGTTAAAAAAGCTTTTTCCTTTACTAAGTAAAAAGCTTTTTTTAATAATAAAAAATCAGCATATTTTTTAGTACACAAAGGATATTTATACAAGTGAGATATTAATAATTCTCATCCTTCAACTGAGTTAATGGAGTAATTAGCAATATCTCGTACATTGGATAAATTAATAGAACCTACTCCGTGTAGATATTCCTGTAGTAGATATAATAAGTTAATGTATTTTATATGTAGTCCTAGATTAAATTTTAGTTAAGTACCTCATCCTAGCTTACGCATCTTATGTTTAGATACAATAATACTAAAAGATCCTTCACCATCAATTAACCCAGATCATATTTCAGGATTTAAATCAGATAATTTAAGGTAAGACATAGTAGAATATTTATTTATATCGAATTGTTTAGATGGGATTTTAGTATAGGAATTGTAAGAATCTAGTCTATTACAATTGAGTCTATAAACTCATTTTCTTTCGAAACCCTTTAGAGTATACCTTAAACCAGGGAGTACTGGTCAATTGTCGTCTACTCGTTGCTCTTTTACACTAGTACTTTTACATACTATTGATTTAGATCCGCGATTACCCATTTCACTTTCGCCAGGAAAAAATTCCATTTTTTTCCAGCCCAGCTCTCTCGTTGATACGAGAAAGGTAGGGTCATTTTTTGACTTTTTACCGTACCTGAGTAATTACTTCAGCCACTAATATACTTTCGCATATAGCTTGGTATCAAAAACTTTAGGGGATCCCCGGAATTTGACAATTTGTCCCCACCACCTTATATTTTTAATAAAAATAATAATAAAAACAATAATAAAAATAATAATAAAAATAATAATAAAAATAATAATAAAAATAATAATAAAAATAATAATAAAAATAATAAGAAAACGTGTTTTCCCCTAACACCATATCAAGGATCATCACTCATATATCCTATGGAATATATGTGTACTAATGAAGAAACTATCAAAACAGGTATTAACATTGATACGGTTAAAGAGTCAAAAATAAAACCTCACGATACGTTAAGAGACTCTGAATCTATTCATCTGAATATATTTATATATACCGGTATATTATTAATACCTACTTCAAAGAAACTAACTATAGAAAGTATAGTAGTAATTATAACACAAGTACATGTAATTATATGAGATCCAGATACACCCACTTTTCTACCAAAAAACCCCGATATTATCGAGGCTAACAAGGGTAATATTATTAATGTTAAATACATTTATTTATATTCTATAGCCACACTTCCTCTTAATCTATAGAAGGCAACTAATATACCTAATCCAATTGCAGATTCTGCTCCAGCAATTGCAATTATATATATCGCATATATTTGACCTAATATGTCGTCAAAATTAAGCGAAGTAACTAAAATTAAAAATGTTATAGCTAATAACATAATTTCAATGGAGATAAGCATTAATATAATATTCTTTCGGTTTAAAACAAAACCAAATATTCCGGTTAAAAATAGAATCAATGATAAATTCATAATTATTTTTAGTTTTTTAATACCTTTATTGTCTTTTACAAGTAATAATATTATACCGCCCTCGCATTAAATTTTTAATCAACAAAAGTTATATAAAATTAATATATTATTCCTTGAAGTGAGGGTTTTTCCCACCTGACTTATGGCTAATTATAATATTATAACTTGCTTTATAGGTGCTACACAATGTTCTTTTATACAGAGGAGCGGATCCTTTAGATAACTGTACCAAATGTTTCTGGATATAGCTATCATGCAAACTGTTTAGACATAATATCTTTATTGTAAATGACAGTAAAATAATGTTTTAAACTTTGCAATCCTACAGCATTTTCCTTTCTATCTCGTACTTATTTTTTTAATGTAACACGACTATTATCACACCCATAGTTAACCCTATTATATATAAACGGCTCCAGCTTAATTCTTAATACCAATAATAAATCTATTAGGCTTAGTTAAATAAGGGGGTGGGGTGGGAAAGAGGTAGTTGTGTATTACTACTTGATGTATAAAACGCATCTGAGATACAATGTATTACCATATAATCCACCACCGTATAGAGGTAAAACTATAATAATAATTACTCGACTTATTATAATTAACCCATAGAGGTAATAATAACCAAAACAATGAATAAAAGATTAAGTTAAATACTAACAAGTATGAGCTGAAGTGGTCCCTTTTTTTTTTACGCCCAGAGGCAAGTATTATGATGGGATTTTTAAACAAAATGTTTAATCATCACCCGGTTCTCAGGGACTAAAATCGGTAGGAGTAATGTCGCTGCTATCTTGTCTAAATCTAGGAGACTGATCATTATTCCTTTCATCAAAAAGGGAGGGTTCAAAATAGTCTCAATAATTCTTCTTCACATGGTTAGAATTCTCACTAACAGGATTATGATCGCTATTATGTTGAGAGTTCTCACCATCGGAATTCTCCCTAACAGGATTATTAACCCTATTACTATGTTCAGAGTTGTCACTGTTAGAAGAGCTAGAATTATCGCTTTGAGAACTACTTGGATTAAAATCTGACCCAGGTTTAGACTTTTCTTCAGAGAGTCTAGTTGATTCTCTATTAGAATCGTCCATACCTAGTGTGACAACATTATACTCGGAAATACGAGCAGCATGTGTTAATGTATCTTTAGCACGAACTGAGTAATCCACGGTATCCTTATCCAATTTAGTATATTTTTCACTTATTGCAATTAACTCTTGATTATAAGTGTTACGATCTACTTCTTTTCTAAGTAATGCAGTTGATAACCCTAGTTGTTCGTTGTTCTTATCCAGAAGGGCTGTTTCCTTACTATTAGCTGTTGCTCTGTTAATACCTTTATTAAGCTCATCATAAAGATATTGTGCCTCTTTAGTGGACTTTGCACTATTAAGTACCTTTAGCATAATCCCACCATCCTCTTCAGATAAATCATAGATGGTCTTACCATCTATGGTTTTTAGGAAACGATTATTAGGATTTTGCTTATCCAGAGCCTCAATAATATTATGAATTTTATGTATCCCTTTGGATACCGCTACTGATTTCTCATTAACATCCGAATTGGTTACAGAATCCGGTACAGTACTTCCATCTCATTTACCTCTTGCTCTACTTGGTTGCAAATCAGGAGTGGTACTAGGTAAGGAGCTATTGTTCTCACTAGATGTGGAGCTATTGTCGTCACCAGATGTAAATAAGACATGAGTGGAACTATATAATCTGCATAAAATAAACATTGATATTGGTATAGTTGTATGATTAAAGATATAGGTAGTTTCCACAGATCTTTTTAAATCAAGAGTAATTCTACGCCTAACCACCACAGTACAAGACATAACTATAATTGTACTTTGTAGAGGTAAGCTTGCAAACGCATGTGGTTTAGGTGGACTATTTAAACATCACTCTAAGCTAGTATAAGCTCGGTTAAGTAAATGTTGTAAAAAGTCCGTGTAGAACTGTGGTGTTGCTCATGGATATCTTGACACACTTTCACCATACACTAGTTGAGCATACACGATATTCAAGAACAATCAAGTAGCTACCACAGAAATTATTGAACCAAAACTACTAATTAAGTTTCATCCTGCAAATGCATCTGGGTAATCGCTAATTCTTCTTGGCATACCTTGTAAACCTAAAAAGTGTTGAGGGAAAAATGTAACATTAACTCCAATAAACAATATTCAGAAGTGTACTTTTCCTAACATTGTGTTATAACTCAATCCTAGTATCTTAGGTATTCAGAAGTATCATGCACTATATAATGCAAACACTGCACCCATACTTAAAACGTAATGGAAATGCGCAACAACGTAATATGTATCGTGGAATGCTATATCTAAAGAAGCGTTTGCTAAAACAACTCCTGATAATCCTCCAATAGTGAACATAAACACAAACCCTAATGCAAATAGCATTGAAGGTGTTAATTGAAGAGATCCACCGTAACATGTAGCTAATCAACTGAATATTTTAATTCCTGTTGGCACAGCTATTATTAATGTTGCAGCTGTGAAATACGCTCTCGTATCCACGTCTAATCCTACTGAGTACATGTGATGCAAAAATGTTAATAGATATTTATCATACCTACCCGCTTAGCTTATTAAGTAAAAAGCTGTGCGCATTGCTCACGCAATGAATCGGACTATATCTTCATCTTTTAATTCTAAGGGTGCGCAGATCCTGTTTTATTTGTCAAACTGTTATTTAAATTAATTTCTTTTTGTAGTATTCTTACTTTAGCTAACCCTTTTTCACTGAGATGGAGTTTATTAGAAACAATATAATGGATTGACCTCAATTTATTAAAAGATTGAGCTTTTTTAGTAAGTAATGGAAAAATTTTAAAATAAGAGATCACATCATTTATTGGTTTAAATCCTGTAACAGTGTAACGATATACACCTTCAGTTTTGGTTGTAAGAGTTACTTTACCAAAGCCAAAAAGATTTCTTATGGCGAGAAGGATAGAACTATTCTTTTGATCAAGTAAATAACGCATTTTTATAACATTACCTAATGAATATCTTTTATTAGATGTAATAGATACATTAAAACACCCTTCAGCGTCGGTAAACCCGGACAACCAAGAATCTTGTAATGTAATTATAACAGGAGTATTAATAAATATAACAGTATTGTTTACAAAACGATGGTTTAATGCTTTAACTCATAAAGATAATTGTTGTATTCTGTGAGTCATAGCCAAGTTACCATTAAATAAAAAGGCTAGTAGGAGAATATGAGAACCATTATCTACAATTAGTCTGTAGAAATCATTTTTCTTTCCACTTTTACCTTGTGGAAAATGCTTAACTATACCAATCCCTAATTTTTTTGTATATGGTAAAGAATAGCACTTTCCTTTTGAGTAAGAACAAAACGTACTCTGGTATCATTTTTATATGTTTGAATCGCACCATCTCCTTCTACAAAGCCAATAAATCAAGTTAATCAGTTATTGGACAGAAATTGCGCATTATTTCCGAATAATGTTTCATAATATAGACGGAATGCTGAGAAATTAAAAGATGTTTCGCGTGTAGTCTCTGAAGCACTCTGTGTTTTACTCGTTTTTATTCTGTGAAGCAAAAAATTAGAGTACAGGGACAGATTGCCTGCTGATTGAGTATAACTAATTGAATTTTTACCCTTCAAGGTACCAATTAGCACTAAACTGTTCCAGCATATAGCGAAATTTATATTAGCACTCATATCACTATGAGGTGAAGCCAAAAATCAACTTCAAACTACGAAACCAAGTACTCCAATAGACATCATGGCATAAACCATTCCAAGGTAACCAAATACACTTTTATTTGAGCTAGCCGAAATAGTTGTACTGATTATACCAAAACCAGGGATAATTAAGATGTAAACTTCCGGATGCTTTATACATAAGTTTAATTATTATAAAACTATTAAAAATCTCTTTTCACAGTAATGTTTTTTGATGTTGAATTAATATTACCTGAAGCCACTGCTTCGTCATAATTTCTACTCAAGGTATTCATACTTGGTGTAGAGCTAGTTTGAGAAGTCAAACTGTTGCTACTATCTTCTTTTGGAAGATTAGTAGTTTTTGCTACACCTTCGATAGCTGATGAACTATCAGCACTACTAACCTGAGGTGTATTAGGGTTATAAGTAGTGCTAGGCAGAGTTTGACCTTGGCTACCCGATGGATTATCAGCACTACTTAGCTGAGGTTTATTAGCGCTATTACTAGTGCTACGAACAGTTTCACCTTTATCTGGTGAATTACTAGAAGAACTTGTGTCTTCTTCCCGATAAAAATATCTGTCTATAAAATCATTAAGAGTATTACTGCTATTATCCTCTCGTTGTAAGCCACCACCCATAGCGGCAGAATTATGATTAGTATTATGAGGTCCTCCTGGAGAACCACCTGAAGACCCTCCTGAAGGACCTTGAGGACTAGGTGGAGGTGAATTGCTAGATGACTCACCACTTACATTTAAAAAAGCATCATCTAAGAACATGCATAAGTGTTCAACATTATAAATAAGAAAGGTAAAAAAAGAAATAATGTATAAACCAAAAATAATGTAGAAAACATACTTCTCAATATAAATGTGATAATATAACATAAAATGGTCTTTATTTTTCCTAATAGTAAATATAATAACAAACGAATGCTATAAGTGGACTATATCTTATTCTTTTTATTTAGTGATTATTTCATTTGTTTTGGAAGATTGTTCAGGCTTTGTAAACACTGCTTTCCGTAGGCTGCTCATAGGCTTCTAACTCCATTAATGTATAATACCTAGGTAGTAAATGCAATTTATGCAATTTCATAGACTTAGGTGGGTAGTTATTAGTATACTCTAGAAACCTTAATACATCAGATTTAGATTGTATACTTCATTTGTAATAACCGTTTTGTCCCGGATCAAAGTTTATATTACCTCCAAAATGATTACAAAAGTGCTCAAGATCAATCCTAAGTTTATTGGTTACAGATATGGTTAATTCAGGTATATTATCTTTCATATAATAGCCTATAGTACCATCTGCGTCAAAAAAACCTGAAAATCATGCATTCTTTACACTTAACTTTTTAGAATTTGTAACTTCTAAACCTAAAGTGGGACACACGCTATCAAGTTGACGCAAACGTTCAGTGTTAAATATGTTACCATTTATACGGTTAACAAGATTTATCATACCTGGTTTATTATTTAAACGCCATCTAAGAGCTTTTGCTCCTGATCTGACTTTAATAGATCCACCTAACTTATTTTGTATACTACGTAACATATGTTCATCATGGAGACCTACGGTTATTTCACAGCTAGTATAACCTTTCTTACTAAGTTGTAAGCTACCATCACCGTCTATTAAACCCGACAACCATTGGTTGAAATAAATTTCACTATTAAAAAGATTTGCGCGTGTAGTCTCTGAGGTTCCTACTAGATAAGAATTATATATTCTATCTTTGGTTACCTGCTGATTAAGCATTTTAATTGGTAAGATTTTAACCATAGCGGCATGGTGGACATGACTTACGTTATTAGTACTTTCCAACCATAGGCTGTCCCAGCATATAGCGCAATGCGTATCTAAAATCACTCCTAGATAGGGCCATTCGAATGTTCGACCGAAAAATCAGAAAAGATGCTGGTATAAGATAGGGTCTCCTCCTCCAGCAACTTCAAAGAAAGCAGTATTAAAATTTCTATCTGTAAGAACCATAGTAATTCCACCCGCTAGCACAGGTAGAGATAATAGCAATAGAACAGCTGTAACCACTACTGCTCATCCAAATAAAGCTAATTTATGTAATCTTATACCTGGACTTCTCATATTTAAAATTGTTGTTATGAAGTTCATAGCTCCTAAAAGACTACTTATTCCTGATAGGTGTAAAGCGAAGATTGCTAAATCTACACTTGGCCCACTGTGACTTTGTATACCTGATAATGGTGGGTAAAGAGTTCATCCTGTTCCTGCTCCATTTTCAATTGTACTTGCAAACAAAAATAAAACTAAGCTTGGAATAAGTAATCAAAAACTAATGTTGTTTAGTCTAGGGAATGCCATATCAGGTCCTCCCACAATTAATGGTAATAAAAAATTACCAAAACCTCCGATTAAAGCTGGCATACGTGTACTCATAATCTTTCGAATATGAACGGACTATATCTTTATCTTTAAGTAATGGTTTAATTACTTCTAAGATATTTCACGTGTAGTCTCTGAGGATCCTACTAAATAAGAAACATTGTTTTTATCTTTGGTTTCCTGCTGATTGCCTAATCCTTTAAAATGTCACTGTATTCCACTGCTATTATGTAGTCCGCGGTACTAGTTTTAAAGGCTCTAAAGGGATTCCAGCATATAGTGAAAAGAAAGTTAAGTATTTCTACTTAACCCGGCCATGCCTTTCTATTTAATCTTTGTATTTAAATTTTCATTTTCCTCTGTAATAACCTGGTTTTTCACCTTTTAAGTATTCTCTAATTATTTGACGATCACCTTTTAAGTGATTAGCTAAACTATTTAATGACGGGAATTCAAGATTCTTAGTATAATCATCTTTGAATATAGCCAAAATAACTTTAGATCCAGGATATTTAACCTTATGAGAACTTCGTTTATTAGAAACTAATCCTATTATTTCCTCTAGACTTAATAGATTAATTTTATCTGACTCTTCTATAATTTCTATAGAAAAGAAAAAGCTATCTAAAAACAAGTTACCATTTTCTAAACAATTACTTAAAGTTTTATGATGAATATTAATTTTATTATACATATGTTGTTTTGATTCAAATACATATAATAAAGTAAAATCTTCCGAACTGTAAGTGTATATAGGAGTACCTTTTTCTTTACGTAATTTATCTCGTATTTCCTGGCTCATTGGTACATGATAACCAGAGCTAGTTCCTACTAAATCTACGTTTAAGCTTGGCTTTAGAGTATGAATAAAGTGTTGTTCTAACCTAATTACTTCATCTAATGTACACTTTTCATCTACTATATACATAGTTAAATTAACATTATTAAAACCATGTTGGTTAAAGTAAGGTAATACTCTACGTGCTTTAGTCTGAAGTATAGAAGGCATAAAATAAGAACTTATTCTGTTATATAGGTTAATAGAATGTCCTACATAAGCATGGTTGTTATCTTCTCATACATAAACACCTTTTTGACCTTTACCTAGTTTAAGCAAAACTTTTCTATTAATGTAAGGGTTTTCCACATATATTTTAATGTATTTAGGTATTTTATCGTTATTGTTTTGCTTATGGTTTTTATCGTCATCAGTTATTAGAATATTATTAGTTTGGTTATTATATACGAGGGAACGAGTATGAAAATTATGATTAAATAGTCTTCATTTGTCGACCATGAAGAAAATCATAAGTATAGCGTGTGCAGTAATAATACTATTATATAACTGGTTATCTGCTATATACTGAACACCAGGTCCAGATAATTCAAGTCTGATAAGCACAGAAAAAGCTGTACCTAATAACCCAGAAAATAATGCAAATATTAGGTATAAAGTACCAATATCTTTAGCATTACTGGATAAAAATCAACGTTCTCACCACATCGATATATCTGATGTCTTATAGCTTATATCTCTTAAATAATCCCTAATCATAATTGTATTAATTTTAATAAATAATAATAATTAGGTAATAACCTTATAAACCAAAGATAATATTCCTTTAGGATAAGGTTATATACCATTATAATTTAATAATTATGATATAATTAATAACTATTTTCTACAACCTTTTCCTAAGGGGGTTAATAAATTGCTTCACTTCGACTGGGTTTCATGTTTAAAATATACTTAAATACTAATATAACATTTATTTGATTCCTGGTCAGAAAAAGGAGATATTATCTCCTGATTAATGTAATTTGTATACAATATAGCTTAGGTAAATCTATAATATAACCTATATAATATATTATTACACCATCGGTACTAACTATTCAGAGTAAATCATCTATTACGAATAGAAGGTGGAGATTTATACTTCTGTGTGGAAGATGTGTAAGTTGAATACGTAGTACTGTTATAATTATGATTAAACATTTAACATTACACATGAGAATCAATTATTCGTTCGAATATTAAATCTTGTCATTATATAAGTTTGAATTTAACTTCTTCACATGATTAGAAATTCTTTGGGAAAAACTATTCTCCGTAATCTCGACCAAAGAGGAGCAAACTGGAAGGGACAAAAACCTTTATGGGTATTATTGTCAAAAGCTATGAAATTATATTTAAATATCTCCAAACCGATGGATAAATACAAAATTTTATATTACCTTCATAAAAAGGAAAATATAAGTTTGGTTTTGGCTTATTATATATAAAATATAAGTACTTACACAAAGATTAATTATGTAAAACATAAAAAAACAGAATTTTTTTTTTTAATCGGATATATGTAAGCTGATTTCTGGTATTGCAAATAATACTAAAATAATACTCAATATTGGCTTTTTTTCTCAGACAAATAATAACATGTATATTCTCCATTAAATACCAAAGTTCATACCCTTAAATAAAACGATTAAAATATTAATTTAAAGTATCAGACTTTACTGTCTTGTGCAATAAATATCACGCAATTAATTAAGATATAAACTTACACATCGTTTTATAATATATTATAAAAAGACATCGACCTTCATATCGTTTTATAATATTTTATATCATATTATCTATTTATAGTTACTAGATTTACCTGTCCATATAAAACCGCATCGATGACACTGGTATCTATCCTTTCAAACATTATTTACGGGATCGAAAAATGGACGTACATCAACAAAGCTATGCTCACAATGCCATGTATTATTATACAATATATAAGGAAATAATTTATAATTAAAAAATATAGTAACTATTAAGATAATATTAACCACTAGTGTAAGTATAAGTAAAGCTAAGACTAAATTTATCGCATTAGTCTGAAAAATACGAGTTATTAACTCTTCGTTAAATATATGTATGGTGTTATAAAAATTAATCATTAGAATTAGTGTAATAGTAATCCGTCTTTAATATAAGAACACGCCAATACAACAAATACTTGAGCTTGTATGAAGGCTATACATAACTCAAGACCTGAAAATGCTATAATAAATGCTAATGGGAATATTCCTAAACAGAAGAATATTAACCCTGAAGTCATTATATTATAAGTAAATCCGCTAAGAATATTTAAAAGCATATGACCTGATAATATGTTTGCTGCTAATCTTAATCCCAATGATACGTTTCTTGCTAAGTAAGAAATAAATTCAATCAAAACTAAGAGAGGTAATAAAGCTAGAGGACATCCAGCAGGTACAAACAATGAAAAGAATTTAAGTCCGTGTTTGCTTAGTCCTAAAATAGTTGCTCCTAATACCACTGTGAAACTCATAGAAAAAGTTAAAATAAAATGACTAGTACTAGCAAAACTATAAGGAACCATACCGATTAAATTGTTAATTAATATAAACATAAATAAAACATACATAAATGGAAAGTATATTTGTCCAGTTTTTGCATTAATTTGACCAACAACTATACTATGTACTGTTGCATATAAAGATTCTTGTGATATAGATCAGCTATTGGGCAGTAGTTTATTGTTATTAGTTGATAAAAGACCTATCATAAATATAAGGTATCCTCCTATGGTTAAGTACAGTGATATATTTGTTATAGATAATGATAAATTACCTAAAACAGGGGCATCTAAACTTAGTAAATTTCTCACTTCAAATTGGTCTAAAGGACTTATAATATTTCTAAAAAAATTCATCACTAAATTTGTATGAATATGTATATAAAATACATTATAAAATGTTGTGTATAATGTAGATAAATAGACATTATAAAATGTTTTTTATAATGTTTTATCTTTTGAGTTAATTTGTTAATACTCAAATAACTCCAATAGATTAAATTTTTATTAATAGAGTGATTTACCATGGTTATATAAACATGTATAACCGTATATATTTACCCCTACACTAGTTTATATAACTATGTATAACGGTATCTATTTACACATCTCCTAGTTTATATAACCATATATAACGGTATGTATTTATACGTACACTAGTATAGTATATAAATATTTAAACCTATACTATATAATTTATAATTTACTTATAAATACACGTGTAGCAAATAAACGAACAAATCTAGGTAAAATGTATTTAGAAAATACGTAAATTAATAAGACGAAAATAGCAAATGCGAATACTACTTGATTTATGAAAAAAAAAGGTACTAATTGTGGCATTGTAATATTATTATTATGAATATAGTCGGTAATACACATTAGACAGGATATAACTAAATATATCGAAAAAGTATAAAACAAACTATTACCAACTTATTTTAAACCATAGTTTTTATCATATTTAGAGTTAAATTGTCTATTTAACCAAGATTAACCTCTGCAGTATTATTTTAATTTAGCGTTGCTTGGTGATTAGTGTTTTATTAACCATTTAATAAACATAATCGCGTATTTTACCAACCTTTGTACCAGTATTGTGATTAAAGGAAGTATTATCTCTTATTAAATTTTCAGATTACCTAGGTGATTTATGATCTACCCAGACTTAACCAGGGTTATTAACGCAAACACTGTTTAACGCCGCTCACCTGTGGTGCCACCTGTGGTGTTGGCGAGCCTATTTTTTTTTATCTAAAAAAAATTTCTTCACCTGTGGTGTTGGCGAGAGTAATATATTGATTTTCCACACCCATAAATTGACTAGGGTCAACCCAATACAATTTCTTGGAAATACAGGTACGATATGTTTACTTATGTGAGATAGGTTTAAATCGGTAGAAAAAACTCTTTTCTCGTAATAATTAATAAAATAAAAATATATATTCATATTATTATTATGGTTAATTCTCTCTTAATCAAGTTAAAAATTTCTCTAGAGATAATGATTCTATCACTATTGGCATAGAACTATGTAATATACCACATATTTCTGAACATTGACCAAAAAAAGTACCCTCTCTATTAATTAATACAGAAATCTGGTTTAGTCTACCAGGGTAAGCATCACATTTTATACCCAAAGCAGGACAAGCATAAGAATGAATAACATCCCCTGAAGATATTATAAATCTTACATGAGTTAATTCCGGTAATAACACTCTGTTATCTACTTCTAGCATTCTTAATTGTCCTTCTTCTAAATCAGATTCTGGTACTAAATATGAATCAAATTCTAGTTCTTCATCATCGTCATTAGTAAAATCAGGGTATTGGTAACTTCAATATCACTGATGCCCCTCTACAAATACTGTTAATGATGGATCTGTAACCTCATCCATTAAGTACAATAATTTAAATGAAGGAAAAGCAATTAGTATTAGGATTAGCGCAGGTGTAATAGTTCAGATTAATTCTATAAGAGTTCCATGATTAAGATATTTGTTACTTATAGGAGATTTAGTATAAACATAATTTCTTATTATAGATACCATAATTCATGCAACACCAAATAGTATAATTACAAGGTAAAACATTATGTTATCATGTAATTCAACTAAAGCTTCCATTTGAGGGCTGGCACTATCTTGGAAATATACACCTCACGGTTGTGGAGCATCACAAAGCATAGTTAAGCAATTATATAAGTTCATATAAGGGAAATTAAAATTTAGTGTAATAAACTCCACCCATATTATCGTATCATAGGTTATGGTATGATATGTTATCGTATGAAATAGGGTGGAGGATATGTTTATTCCTTTAAATAAACTAAAAAAAACTTATGTTTTGTTTAAATTGGTTTTAGCCTTTAGTATGAATCGAACATACATCAGAATATTAACAGTATTCCGCTCTACCGTTGAGCTATAAAAGCTTTTATATGCAAGGCTGGTTAAAATAAACTTATTTTGTTATTTTACTCATATATATAATTATTTTTTTTTAATTTTTATAAAAATAAATTTATTATTATAATAGGTAAAATATTTTGTATTAATTTATATTTTCTCGCCCCTCACCTGTGGTGTCACCTGTGGTGTCACCTGTGGTGTCACCTGTGGTGTTGGCGAGTTAATTTATATTTTTATATTAATTTATATTTTTATTAATCTATATTTTTATCTTTATCTCTATAAACATAAAAAACGTAATTAAATTATTTAGGATAATATATTTGTCTACTTTCAATAGATAGTGCATTTTTACCTAATTCAAATACAAAACCTAAAGTTAAAACTAAAAAAATATTAACATAACTATTAAACCAAATATACCGTTAACATATGCACTTACTACATAAGGGTACACTAGCAATATTTCTAAATCAAACAATAAGAACAATAAGGCAAATATGAAAAATGAAATACTGAATTCACTTCTATTTTGACCCAGGAATGAATGAAATCCACATTCAAAAGCACTATCTTTTTCATCGTATGGGTTATGTGGAGCAAAAACTAAATTCAACCCCAATAACACTATAGCTAAGATAGGTACAAAAATAAAAAAGAATGTTTGGCTTGTCATTTAGGCATTAAATAGCATTAAAGTTAGCATACTTACTATACTGAATCATTGTTCAGGTATAAATATAAATAACAGTAATAGTAATGTTATTATAGATATACTTGAACTTAAAGAACTACTAACTGTAACATTATTAGATCCAGCGCTTAATTTGGTTGAGTTTTGTATTGATTTATAACTAGTATACTGTAAAGTGTTTTGTGTATTATAAACAGCAAGATTAATATTTTCAAGTTTAGGATTTATGATATAATCATTTCTAAAGAAAAAATTTGTTTTACTAGGTTTAAGTAATAACCTGCACCAATTACACTAGTAAGTATTGCAACTAATGCGATAAAAATGTATCCACTATCAATAGCAGCACTTAATATCATTTGTTTAGCAAAAAATCCTATTATAGGTGGTATACCAACAAATGAAAATAATGTAATGGCTAAACTTATTGCTATGAATGGGTTTATATAGAAATATCCTTTTATTTGGCTAATTAATTGCACCGGAGAATAATTGTCTCCTCCTACACTTAAATCAGGGTTAGAATTATCATAAACATATAGATATAATGTATATCCTATTGTAGCCAATATTATGAAAGCATTTAAGTTTGAAAGGCTATACTGTAATAGATAAAATATGTAAGATTGAATAGATTCAGTAGTATTTATAGTTAAAGCTAAAAGAATAAAACCTACATGACTTATAGTACTATATGCAAAAAGTCTTTTTATTCTTCATTGGGTTAAACCTAAAACAGAACCTATTACTAAAGAAAATAAGCTACTTAATACTAGTATGTTTTTTCAGTTGAATGAAAAAAATCATAATTAGTGTAATAAACTATTTCTAAGCAAAAAGCAAAAATAGATATTTTCGCTATTATCGCTACATATGTGGTTACTATAGTAGGTATTCCATCATAAACGTCCACATGATGATGGTTAAATTTATCGTTCAAATTAAAGAAAAAACAATTTTATTTTTTGTATCTCGGCCGGGGAGGGCTTATCCCTGTTCAGGTAAGGGAGCGAAGCGGACTAGCCTTATTCATTTCTTATTAGACGAATCTGATCAAAGCCTTCATTAGTTAAATGAACTTTCCTTTCTATCATTTTGGCTATTTTAGCTCAAGGTTAAAAATCTTTATATTTAACCCCAATAATAGGGTATTTATTTAAATAAGGAAAAATCTTTTCATAATTATCTTTTAATGATTGACATCTAAATATAATCTTTATAAGAATAAGTTGTACCCCACCCAAAGAAATCTACTAAACTTTTCAATAGTAAGTGATCTCTAATGGGTTGAGTAACTACAAAAAGTAATCCTACACGGCTTACTGTTTTATGTGATTTAGACTCTCTAATACTTACTTTAAAACAACCATTACCACACACCTTTGGTGTGTAAAACCAGCTAGTTATTGAGGGTCTAATTTGGCACTAAGTGGAGGTAATAATGGTGTTGCTAAAGTAACAGTATTAGGAAAGCCCTCTAATAGTAAAGAAGATAATCCTTTATTTAAAGAAGCTCTAATATTAACTATTTTTTGTAAACCTTCAGCGGTTAAATGTTCCTTAGGTTGCATCATAAAGGCAACTTTTTTAAATAATAAATAATCAGAATATTTCTTAGTTTTTAAAGGATATTTATCAAAATGAGGAATTACTTTTGTTATTATTTGACCTAAAGAACTTATTGTATAATCACAACAACCGTTTATTTCTTTACTTATTATTCCTACTCCAAAATAGGTTTTAATAAGGTTTAAAAGATCTAGCCCTCTAGCCTGAAGGTTAATTGTGAATCTAACCTCTAATTGTCAACCTAGTAGGTTTTTTGGTGCTTTAAGGATTAAAATAAGAAAGCATCCTTCTGCTTAATTTTATTATTTGCATTATTATTATACCATATATAAATTTATATATTTTATAATGCAAATAATAAAAGTGAATCCTGATATAAATCAAGGGTATTTAAGTGATTTGCTATTGTCTAAGTTAGATACAGTAGAATAAAATTGTTTTTGAATAATTTGGTTAGAAGGGATTTTAACTAGATAACTTCTTTCGAAGCCCAGTAGAGTACATCTTAAGTGTGATAAATTAAAATCACACCAACTACCATTTACTCGTTGCTCTTTTACAGCAATACATAGCTTGCGCCGACTTATTGCTGACTTAGATCCGCGATCACCAATTTAGCTTTCGCTTATCTTCTGGCTTGTTACTATACCTGAGTAATTAGTTCAGCCACTCATATATTTTCATATATGGTTTAGTACCAGAAGCTTTACGGCTTCCCCGGAATTTGATAGTTTACTCCCAACGTTTGTTGATAAGGATTTCCCAAGTCCTTTTTTAGGAGATCAAAAATGAAAAGGAGCTGCACTAACTTTAAATAAGAATCCTGTAAACATTATTATTAATGACAAGTTAAAATAGTAAGGTTGATACATATACATAATTACAGAATAGTTTTTTATTTCACTAAGGTTAGCTATTACATATATATTATCAAGATTTGTAGTTCCTGAATTTATATATAATAGAGCTGACCCGAATAATATGAAACATGAAGATAACCCACCTAATAAAAAATAAGTTAATCCACTAGCTGTTGACGATTCAGAGTCTCTATATAAAGTAGATAATATATATAAACCGTAACTTTGCAGTTCAATAGCAAGAAAAATAGAGATAAGATCCGCAGTACTAATTAAAAAAACTGCTCCACAAATTATAAATACGATGATTAAACTATACTCTATTATTCTAAATTGTTCACCGTTTTGATTAGAAATTACATTTTTATTGTAGGATAGTTTTTTACACAATAAACTATATATTGATGATAGGTTTTTAATGTATATCTTTCTAGGGTAAAAGGCAGTTAGGGTTAAGATAACCGCACTAATTAAAAAGATAAATATATTAAATGTTTGTGTAAACGTACTTACGTTAAATAAACCTCCGTATATTCCTATACCTTTTTCTAAAGGTCTTATGTATAAGTTAGTGTATGCTAAAAAACTCGTTAAAAGTAATCCAATTATAACTATTCTAGAAAATAAAATAGACTTGTCCCGTCTTAGAGTTACGGCATTTGAAAATAATAATAAAATTAATAAAGATATTAACATTAAAAACCTGTGCCAACCCCACAGGTGACACCACAAGTGAGCGGCTCACGCCAACACCATAGGTGGCACCATAGGTGAGCGGCGCACGCCAACACCATAGGTGAGCGGCGCTAATATATATTTTAGGTTTTTATTTTACATTATTGTTTTATTGTAATAACAATCGCTCCCACCATTGCTAATAAAAGAATTATAGATGTAAGTATTAATCATAAAGGATAAGCAGTGTAAATTATACTACCTATACTTGTAATATGAGAAGTTTCTGCTAAAGCACCATCTCATATATGAGAACTTACAAATGATAAATCATCATTATATATAGAAGAAGGCTCTGAAGTAAATAAATTTAATCCATAACTTGTATAATAATTATTAGTTTCATCCATATTTGTAAAAATCTTGTTTAAACCTAAATTATAAATATACCCTTTAGCAACAAAGTTACTAGGTAATAAATTGAACAATGTTAAGTTAAATATTATACCTATAATAGCAGCTAAAGGAACACTGTTATTGTTATCTGTAACTAGTTCAGAAATTCTAACATTAATAAGCATTAAAATAAATAAGAACAATATCGAAACTGCTCCTACATATACAAGTAAATAAGATAAACCTATAAAATTTATACCTAACATCATAAGATATCCTGCTATGTTAAGAAATAGCCCTATCAAAAACAATACTGAAACTATGGGGTTTTTACTAATGATAACAAGAATACCAGATAATACAGATAATACTGATATTACATATAAAATATTGTAATTTAGGCCATTTGTATATGTTTCGTTTAAAATAAATAAATTTGACATGAATCTATGTGTTTTAATTATTACTCTCATATAAACCATAAAACTATTTTAGTTTGGTTTCTTTTATAAAACCTTACTATTTTAGTATTTGTAATAAAAGTAAAAAAACCATTAACCTATAATACATATACGTATGGTGATAAAGTATATAATTTATTAAAATTATATTTATACAATAATAAATTTATTAAATACTCGATTTTAGTAAATAATTTTACTTTGTAATAACCTTCATTAAAATCATATAATATCGATAATAGAGGTTATAATATATAATAAATATTATTATGACAAATATCATACGAATATAAATAAGATTAAAATAAATTTTTCATGAATGTACATATATTAATTATTACTCTCGCCAACACCACAGCTGACACCACAAGTTAGAGGCGGTAAAAAAAAACTATAAAACTACAGTAGTTTGTTTTTTTCTTATAAAACCCTAATTATAGCATTATAATTACTATAAATAATAAAGAAACAACACTTAAGGAGATAGTAGTTAAGGAATAGGTGATTTGAACACCTAACCTACCGTGTGTAAAACGGTTGCTCTACCAATTGAGCTAATTCCTTATTTATATAATTAAATAATGTAGTGAAAAAAATATTATTTTTATATTTATCCGAGATAAAGGTATTACATAAGTTCACTATATAATGCATTTTTTTTGCACTAGCTAGAGGAGAAACTCGAATTCTCATTATTAATGCATGAAATTAATGTTCTAACCAATTTATAAATATAATACATATTATAATATATAAGTAATTTGTAATGTATGTAAAAATCTATTTTTTATCACCATAGGGGGGGTGGTGTTTTAATATATAAAAGATAATTGATTTTATACCTTTTTAATTATAATCTCTAAATATCTTATTTTTAATCATATGATCTATTAATGTAGTGTGAGTAACTCCAAATTTTCGTGCGGCAGATCTAATAGAGCTGTATGTATTTACTTGTTTAGTAATTACATTTTCTATATTAATTTTAGCGCCGCTCACCTATGGTGCCACCTATGGTGCCACCTATGGTGTTGGCGTGTGCCTCTCACCTGTGGGGTTGGCGAGAGAAACAGCTAATAACCTATTACCTATAGCTAAAGGAGAAAAAGTGGCGGTTTTTCTAGCAGTTTTTAAGTTAAACAGAGCAGATTAACTTAATTTTCGTGATTTGTATTTGGCTAATGTAGCTTCAGTATGTTTGTAACCTAATGTAGAACCTCCTACTTTTAATATATTATAATCAGGTTAAAAGGTATCAATATTGTATTGTTCTCTAGTAATAATATCTATTATACTACAAAATTCCAAAACTTCCAATCTAAAGTTGTCATGTACATGTGTTAATAAAGCATTGTATATATTACTGTTTGAGATAGTAACTCTTTTCTTTAAATAATTAATATATAAATAATGAGAAAAACGTGTACTTAAACTTAATGAGCTACCTATATAACATTTACCGTTTAATTTGTTAACCCATCTGTATATACCACTTTTCTCTTTCATCTCTTTTAATATAGTATTTTTATTAATTAGTATATTGTCGTAAACTCTTAACCTTCTAGAGGTATTATGTAATGATTTTATGAAAGATAAATTTACATTTTATATTGCTATTGTTTTAGGCTTCAAATTAGCGTATTTTAATGGTCTCCTGTTAATTTTTAAATTACAGGTCATTTGAGAATATATATTAAATCTGTTATGGATAGTCATGAGCCTGAGGGGAAAATTGAATTCCCATTATTAATGCATGAAATTAAAGTTTTACCTATTAAACTACTCGGGCTGTATATATAACGTTATTATGTTAAATGATATAATTTATTTATTTTTAGTGCCACTCACCTGTGGTGTTGGCGAATATTTTCTTTTTCTTTTGTAATGATAATAATAAACATATAAGGATAATAATGTAATATTATACTATACTATACTACACTACACTACACTAGACTATAATATACTACACTATACTATAATATACTATACTATACTATATTGTACTGTACTGTACTATATTACATTATATCTAATACTAGGTTATTCAATAATATTGTATACTTTTAGTATGGGTGGATATCCTGACTTGAACAGGAAACTTACTATTCCACATATAGTTGTTCTACCTATTGAACTATATCCACCTTTCTTTTACATTAAATGTATCCTTATTATGTTGGAGTGATTCGAACACTCATAAGTAAATACCAAAAATTTATGACTTGCCGATTAGTCTACAACATACTTTTTTTTTTACATTTATGTAGTTAATAGTATAATAAAATTATTATTTCTCAAATTTAAAATAATAAATTCTTTTTCATTAAAATAGTATGATTTCTAATTTTTCATTATAGGTAACAAGATTCGAACTTGTACGGATAAAATCCATTCCATCCTAAGTGGAAACTGTCTACCAATTTCAGCATACCTATTATTAGTTTTTGTATGTTGTTTATTTTAATTATTTTATTATAATAAAATAAATCCTCTTTTAAAGAAAAGAAGAAAACATTTAAACCATATACATCCTATGTAAAGAAAAAACCCTGCGCCAACACCACAGGTGACACCACAGGTGAGCGGTGTTAAAAATATCTAAGGTAACCTTTTTATAAAATTTAATACAGCACTAGCGCAAGGATAGTGTACATTAGGATTATGTGGTTTATGTGTACAATTATTCCTATAATACTAATTCATTTATTGTATATATTCCGAGTCTCTAACCCCAGAGGGGAAAGTAATTTCATGAGTAATTGACAATCCAGAACGAGGCCCTTTAACACTATTTATTTTTTCGACTAAATTTTTTGCATAGGGTTGATTAGATACTCCTGGGTCGTAACTGTTTGCAATAACACCCTTTATTACCTTTCTATTGTGCTGATTAGTTATACCATGTATAGAAGATGTATTCTCAATATGTCCATCAGGACGAGGATCGTTGCTACCGTCACCAAAATTACTACCGATGTTATCGTAGCTGTTACCCCACCCCCATTATCATGCATGTTAATGGTTATAGATTATAATTTTAACTTTGCCCAAAGTAAGACTCGAACTTACAACCTAAACATCTTCAGAGTTCCGCTCTACCAATTGAGCTTTTTGGGCTGTTTTTTTATTTATTATATATAATTTTTTATATGTTTAGCGCCCCTAACCTGTGCTGTCACCTCTGGTGTTGGCTAGTAGTGTATTATTATTTTATATTTAACCGTTGTTAACTCTGATACGCATAAATATCTCGATGTGCTTACATTATAATATAAAATTTATTTGTCATTTGTTTTAGTATTTATTATAGTAACTGATTTATCTGTAGGAAAGTTTTGTGTAAAAAACACTTATTCGTAAGAAAAAGTTAAGTGAGATAATACTAATAGATTTATTAATGGTGATTTTTTTTTGTTTTTCTTTATCATTATAAATAATCATTAACCTCTTAGTTACTTCGCTATGATTAAACACCAATGAAGAGGGTGCAAGGTTTAATATATTATATTTAAGATTTGGCAAAGCTATGTAATAAATCTATATTTCTATAAGGTTCGTGTTATCACAATATTATATAGTTTTTAAGTTTAAATATTTGTATACATTTATAAGTAAAATAGAATAAATTATAGATATATTTTTATAACTTTATATTTAGGGTTAAAATAATTTACACATCTTTATATAAATATACCGAACTCCCGATGTAAGCATCACCAGGTTTAGTATTAATTAACTTATATACACCAGTTATATCTTTATTGCACTAAAATTTATTTTAATTTAACGCCCACACCACAGGTTACACCACAGGTGAGTGGCGTGTATTTATATAGTGGTAATACTCTTGTAATTAATTAATTAATTAATTAATTAATTAATTTATTATCTCGTTCATTAATAGACATTGTGCTTTTATTTCTTTTATATAAAAGCATAAAACTATTTTTCAAATTAAATATTATTTTATTGTATTTTGTTGCATTGTATTTTATTGTATTGTATTTTATTCATCTGGAGATATTAGGACTCGAACCTAAAATAACGATATGCAAAATCGCAGTTTTACCAATTAAACTATATCCCCCCCCCCCCCGGGTCCGCTGCCCCCTACGTTGCAGCGGACTATGGCTCACTCCTCTCATTACATTGGATTACACAATTTCGTATACGAGGCTAAACAACCGAAACTCATAAAAAGGATCTATAAAAACTCTATGATATAAGGTTAAAAACCTATTATTTGCAGACCAGGGGGTATGCAAAATACCATCGGCTAGAAAAGGGAACGTATACAAATAAAGTGTAGGATCATATAATTAAAAGCCTCTAGTTAACCCACTTGGGAATTGAACCCAAGATGTAATGGTGAAAGCATTATGTCTTAACCTCTTGACTAGTGGGTCTTTGTTTATAAAATGCTATCCGAGGAACGACTTGAACGTTCACGATATATTATCAGAAAATCTTAAGTTTTCCCTGTCTACCAATTCCAGCACTCGAACTTTATTATCAAATAAGATAATAATTATTAAATATAATAATAATTAGTACTTTTAAGGCCAAAGTGATTTGAACACTTATCTCAGCTGTCATGAGCAGCTTGCTTTACCAATTAAGCTATAACCTTTTAAAAAGTAATAAAAATTTATGCAGATAAAGGATTCGAACCTTTAATTAAAGGACATGAGCCTTTTATGTTACCATTACATCAACCTGCATTATTGTTATATTTATAATTAATAATTTTAAATACTATTACTATTACTCTAGCCCAGTACAAGTATCGCACTTGTTTCTACCGATTACAAAACGGGTGCATTTCTTTTATGCTAACCAGGCTTTAATGTGTGATATTAAAGAAAAATTTTTTTACTTTTTAATTATAATAGTTGTTAAGTGTAAATCGTTGTTTTTATATAATTATATTTAAATACAATTCTCACCTAAGACTTGAACTTAGATCTAGATATTAGAAGTATCCTGCTCTACCATTAAGCTAGTAAGAATATAAGTATTTATATATTCCTTTTAGAGTTTATATGCATAAAAATTTAGATTAACTTTTTTTCGCTAAAAACCCTAAAAAAAGAGACACGGAGGAATTGAACCTCAAATAGTTGATTTGCAATCAATATGTAAAACCTTTTACAACATATCTCTATAGGTTAAAATTTTGTATAAAACGTGTGTAAGACTTGAACTTACATTGTTGTGTCCGTAGCACAATACTCTAACCATTAAGTTAACACGTTTATAATGTTATATGGTTTTTTTATTATTTACATCACTTTTTTAGTGTTGTATAATAATAATCTAACCATTAAAATTAGTATTATTAAGCTACGTATAATAATAAAAATGCCATCATTAATGCAAACAATCCTGTGGCTTCTGCAAAAGCAAAACCAAGAATTGCGTAAGAAAATAGTTGCCCTCTTAATGAAGGGTTTCTTGCTACACCTAATATTAAGGCACCAAATACTACTCCGATTCCTACACCTGCACCAATTAATCCTGTTGTTGCTAAACCTGTTCCAATTATTTTTGCTGCTTGTATCATAAAATAAAAAAAAATTATTTTTTTACTATTCATTTATATATTATATGTAGAAATTATATCATTATGTTATAATAAAACTGTAAATTTTTAGCGCCAACACCACAGGTTACACCACAGGTGAGAGGTGTTTATAGTTAAGAGTTTGTTTATATCGAGTACAAACCTTTATGAATTGAACACATATAAGAATATTAAATTTATTCCACTCTACTGTTGAACTATAAAGATTTTTATTTATTATGAAAGTAAAAAAATTTTTTTTCTTATTATAATAATCCAGGTAAACATCCCAAGACAACAAATACTTGAGCTTGTATGAAGGCTATACATAACTAAATAGCTGAAATTGCTATAATAAATGCTAATGGGAATATACGTAAAAAGAAGAATATTAACCCTGAACTAATTATATTATAATTAAATCCACTAATAACATTTAAAATAATATTACCTTATAATCGGTAAATATAATAAATCCTAATGGAAATACACCTAAAAATAAAAATATTAACCCTGAACTCATTATAGGACGATTAAATAAACTGTTATATAAGAAAAAAATTATATAAAATCCTATAAATATACCCTTAGTTATATAACCAAATAAAATGGATAATACGTCTAAAATTATTAAAAGCATACCCATGGACATCTCCCCTTCATAGCCATGTTTATAATTAAATAGAGTTAGATTAGGTTTAGTTAAAAAAGTTAAATATAAAACTTTAACATAGCACCTAGTGTATATATAAAATATACAAATGTACACGGCTATTTTTTTTAGATAAAAAAAAATTTCTTCACCTGTGGTGTTGGCGCTAAAAGTAAAATTAACCCTATCCGGTTTATAATGTATAATCTTTATAATATAAATGTGTAATAAAAGCAAATCCGACTAAGGTTAAATAAGCTATTAAGATAAATTAGTATGTAAAAAAAAAATATAACAATAATACTTACTCATCAAATGGATCAAATGAAGAGAAATCTGTTTGTACTACTTCGCTAGAATCTTGTGGAAAATTCCCATCAGCTTGATTACCTGTAACCCTAGGCTGCGCTGAATCTGATCCACCTGATTCGCTCTGTGAATCTGGACCTCAATCTGAATCAGATTCCATATCGGAATCGGAATCTGAATCGGAAACAAAACCGGGCTCAAGTCTAGCAAAAGCTTCTTCTCTGATAGTAGCGTTGTTTTCTAGTAATTCGAGCCTTTGCTCTCTTCAACTATCTAACTCTTCCTCTGGGATATCCTGTTCTAAGGCATTTATTGAACGTTCTTTCTCTTCAAAATGATCTTTTAAACCTTCAGGGTTATTTTTGAAATCTCTAGCTAAGTGAGAAGGATTATCCTCAAATAGTGGATCTGTGCTGTCATACATACCGTCCCTCTGTGTGTAAAGTTTAGGATTTTTTAATGAAAATTTTCTCTTCAGCACTAAATGACTCGTCACGTTACTTCTTCTGTTCCTTATTTTTATACAACGCATTTTTGTGTTTTTTAATTTATATATATAATAAAATAAAAGTCTTTTTTAGAGATAAAAATATTTATCTACTACTAGAGAGACTTTATTCAATTAGTACAATATAACATATGATATAATAATCGGGTTATTATGATTCGAACATAACAATTCCTCAACCCAAATGAGGCGCCTAACCAACCTGGCTCTAACCCGTATGTTATAGTAAATTATTATCATTAGTTTACAACTTTTTTATCTACATAAAATATACGATTTGAACCTATGTGTTCTATTAATTTTTCTTAATGCTGTTATCTTAGCGGTGTTATGAGCCATATACATAAACATATAATGTATGGGTTCCTGATGTCTTATATCTAATAAATAAAATGCAAGAGGGTGTGGCTACTTATTAATACCGGTTAGGACTAATGCAGATAAAATAGATTAATGTGTTTGTTTAAAAATAAACACCTCTGGTGTATGTGTGGTATATATGTAGTACTGATCTAGACTCAGTATTTAGATCATAAAATTTATGTTTAGATATAATAGGATTTAAAGGTATAAACCCTCTATAATTATTAATTCCATATTAGTACGGTAAAATTGATAGATTATAATAAGTATAAAAGGGGATATTCCTATCTTTAATAGCTATAGCAAACACAGATAAACTATCTAAGTTATTACCTGTTTGCTTCACAGCCATTAATACTATCTCATGTAAATGGTATAAAATATTTTGTAGGTTATAATTAACCAGATTTTTACCTCAATAAACCCATGAGGGCTAAAACAGATTGCAATACGAGGTAAAGGGTTGTATTTTTTATATATAAAAATATGGTGTTTTATTAGTACCGTACTATATTTGTTCATCAGTTATTATTAATATACCCATAGGAAAATATAAATGTTCTAACTACCTCTAAGATGATCCTGTAATGTATTATTATCTTAAATCTGAATCTCTTATTCTAATCATACCATCTAAAATCGATGTAAAGTTAAAATACTTCATATTGTATTTATTAAAAATGTATAATTTATTATTTTTTCTTACCACCTCTCACCTGTGGTGTTGGCGAGAGAGTTAATTTTAATAATGGTTTCATATTTTAATAATAGTAAAACTTTATCTGTTGTACTATTATATGGAGTAATACTATAATTATAGTTAAAAATAATTAATCTATGTATGCTTATCCCTAACCTTAATTACAAAAATATGGATGAGAGCTTAACCCAGTTTTATCATTTTTTTTCTTTTTGAAAAAGACTGGGTTAAATTAGCTATGTTGTACTTTTAAGACCAAATCGAATTTAACACTTATCTAAGCTGTCATGAGCAGCTTGCTTTACCAATTAAGCTATAACCTTTTAAAAAGTAATAAAAATTTATGCAGATAAAGGATTCGAACCTTTAATTAAAGGACATGAGCCTTTTATGTTACCATTACATCAACCTGCATTAGTGTTATACAAAGTAATATAAAAATTTAAAATATATTTAAGCCTAGTACTAAACCCTAGTTTATATTATTTAACCTATTCCTAGGGTAAATACCTCTGGTGTTTAATATAGAGGTAATTAAATGTATTATATATAATATTAAATCTCTCGCCAACACCACAGGTGACACCACAGGGGCACTATAAATAAATAAATAAATAAATAAAATTATATTTACATAACACGTAATTATGAATCGTGTGGATCGTTTTTTTAGTCCAGTTCAGAGAAAACCTGATTCGAACAGGTGTTAGTGGGTTTCACTAAAATAAGTTTCAAGCTTATCGCTATAAACCACTCAGCCATTTCTCTTATACATGATTTTTACATAAAAAAATGTTTGATTCCTCGAGGAGTTGAACATCGAACATACTCTTATCAAAAGTACACTTTACCGATTAAGTTAAGGAACCTGCACATTAAATTTATAATTTTTATTTATAAATAATAATTATAAAACAAGAGCACTCAGACTTGAACTGAGAATTTGAAGGTTGAAGCTTCCTATTTTGCCAATTAAACTATACTCTTTATAATTTACATTATATAGGGTATTAAACCATAATAGAATATTATATTATATTTAATTTTATTATCTTATCTTATCTTATTTTGTTATATTATCTTCTAGTATACAATTTAATCAATTATACACGGAAAAGAGATGATTCGAACATCCAGGTGTATAAACACAATATTTAGCAAATATCTTACCTTACCTATGGCAACTTTTCCTTTGTATAATTTAAACAAATTAATATAATTAATACCGAGTTAGGTCGGCTTCGATCCGACATCTCCTTTCTCGACAAGAAAATACTTTACCAATTAAGTTACTAACTCTATTTAACTTTATAGAAAAATTTCTTTTATCATTTACAGCTAACCGAATTCGAATCGGTACACATCGTGTGGAAGACGAACGGTCTACCATTAACCTATAGCCGTTTTATTTAATAATATAACACACGCCGCTAACCTGTGGTGCTACCTGTGGTGTTGGCGAGCCTATTTTTTTATCTAAAAAAATTTCTTCACCTGTGATGTGGGCGCTATAAAAATATATCACTACTTATTAACAAAATGTGTATGACTAACCATGAGAGAATAAACACTTGCCAACACCACAAGTTACACCACAGGCGTGGGAGACGAAAATAAAATGAAATAAATTATACTAATAATGTAATAACAATATAAATAATCTTAATGTATTTAAATATTTAATTTAGTGCAAACACCACAGGTTAGAGGCGTTAGTTTTTAATTAAAATAACTATATTATAACCTTAGTTTAAGAGCTATGAGATTTGAACTCACATTACAGCGATTAAAAGTCACATACTTTACCATTAAGTTAAGCTCTCTTTTTATAAAAAAATTAGTTTAATAAAGGTTATATTTTAAAATAAAAAAATTTAGTTATAATTATAAAAATATATTTTATATTAACAATCTAACGCCGCTCACCTGTGGTGCCACCTGTGGTGTTGGCGAGTATTCTATCTTTTTTTTTATGTTATATTATATTATGGGGGTATTATTGTTAATGCTAATTAAACCCGTGCAATTTCCACTACACGAACCGTATTTCGACTTAACACTAATCAAGGTCACGCATACGAAGTTTCCTCGCAAAAATTATAAATTATTACACAATACCATCATCTCTGTCAGTTTATTCTGTATTGTATAATAATAAACACGCCTAATTGCTATATTGTTATAATCACGAAGAACCAAACTTATTGCACATACCTCTTTCAGCGCCTGACGAGTAGTTAGTACCTATGTGAGATAAAATCCACCGTGATGTAGTGATTCACGATTACTAGTAATTCCTTTTTCATGCAGTCGAGTTTCAGACTACAATCAATTAGTTTATATTCTGGTTTAGAGATTAGCTTATATTCGCATATTAGCCTCTCTTTGTACAAATATATGTGGCACGTCTATAGCCCACAATATTAAGGTCATGATGACTTGTCTTGGTCCCTTTTATAAAATCCTGTGTAGCGGGAAACTACTTCGTAGGACCTACAAATTTCATATTTAATGGTAAGTACCACTTATTTGAGCCTAAAAGTAGGTACTCCCCATGTATTTTTTACTTTAAGCGGTGGTTATGAAGTAAGGGTTCACGTTAATTTATTGAATCTAACCAAAATCTCACGACATTAACTGAAGACAGCCGTGCAACGCTTGTATGGTAAAATGCTTTTTTAGTCATATATATGTATAACTAAGTACAATTACCTATTCAAATTGTGGTAAGGTTTTTCGAGGGTCATCGAATTAAATAACATACTTCACTACTGGTTTCACAAACGGTCTAATGATTTCAGTTCCTGCGTTGCCACATTACTCTTGAGGTGGAATGCTTACACTTTCATTTATACACCAATTTTTTCTTAGTCTATAACATTCATAATTTTCTGCCTGGACTACTAGGGTAACAAATCCTGTTCGCTCCCCAAGCCTTCGTCCCTTAACGTCAGTTTATAGATAGAGGATTGCCTTCGCCGTTATCCGTACAACTGATATCAAAAAATATCATCTTTACACCAATTGTCCTAATATCTACCTCTCAAATAAAACTCTAGTATTTTTGTTCCTTCTGCAGGCTGAAAATACCGTCTAGGTACCCTTTAAACCTAATAAAGATGAATAACACTAGTCTCACTTGTGTTGCCGCGACTGCTGGCACAAGAATTGGTCGAGACACATAAATAGAAATCTGTCATAATCAATCTTCTATTTAGAACTTTATACGACATAGTCGATACGTATATATGTCTATATTAATATATAACTTCATTCCCCCAAATTGCTGGTTCAGCCGTTAGGCTATTGACCAAGATTCCTCACTGCTGTACTATACGTATTGGGGTTTTTTCAGACCCAATGTGGTCAATTAACCTCTCAGTTATGACTACAAGTCAAAGCTAGTTAAGAAATTACCTCAACAACTACTTACTTGATAACACTTAAATATCTTAAAGCGAAACGTTATATTTCTTCACTTTTGTTGTACAAAAATATAAAGGAATTTTTTTCCTTACCTTAAGGCAATAAAAGTATTTTATACTCACCTTTACACCACCTAATTTTTTTCAAAGTTAATTAAACATCGAACTTTGTCTTAAATTATGTATGATTAGCATGTGTCAAGCCTTTGGACAGCGTTCAATCAGAGCCATCATCAAACTCAATAATATACAAACTAGATATATTTTTTTCCATTACAAATAAAATTTATAATTTAAAATAATATATTTTTATTTTCTATACTTATAATAAAGGTAAAAAGTATTTTTATTTTCTTGCCCCTCACCTGTGGTGTTGGCAACCCGGTCACCAGTGGTGTTGGCGTGTGTTTTATTTTGTTTTGTTTTCTTTTTTACAATAGTTAAAATAACTAGTTTATATACAATATATTACTTATAAAAAGAATATTAACTAAGTTTACTATGAAAACATAAATAGCTTTTATCTACAAAGTTGTTAATTTTATAATAACCCAGTAAGCAATAGTCACTGTGCAAATATAAATAAAATTATAAAGTATAAAAGGTTATAAATATTATAACTTTGTAAATTTTTCCAACCTTTAGTACTAATTTTGTAACTTTATATATTGTGTGTAATATATAAAAAAATATTTATATAATATGATAAATTAAACTATGAATACATTACTAATTTAAACTTAAATTTATAATTAAATATACTTATACTGGTGATTTTTTTATATTATAATTAGTTTAATTATAAAGGTAATAAATCTATATTTAGATATATAATAATATAACCCTACATATAAAGGTAATAAATGTATATTTGTAAACATAAAAATATAACCCAGCTTAAACCGAATAAATCTATATTCCTATATATAATAATATAAACAAGTTATACTATGATACTCCAAAATAAACACACACCAACACCATAGGTGAGACCACAGGTGAGGGGGTTGCCAACACCACAGGTGAGGGGCAAGAAAATAAAAATAATAATACAATGTCTACAAAAATGTAAGATATAATATATAACTCTCTAAACCTAAATGATAATTCTCAATAAAACGATATTCTAGTAAACGTCCAAAATATAAAAAAGTATTATATCTAATACTAATAACACAGCTAAAAGTAATGTTTTAAGTAATAATATTATTATTACATATGATTTTACATTTTCTGTAATTGAAGTTCAATTACTTAGTAATGCTATAGGTATGATTATTGTAGTTAAAAGAACAAAATACATACTTATACCATCTACACCTAGGTATAAATCAAAACTACTTAGTTTGCGGTATTCTTGCACAAATTGGAATTGGCTCCTACTTAAAGTAAATAACATAAACATTAGGAGATAGAAATAAATTAATTATTGAAGTAGACAAAGCTATCCATTTTTAAGCAAACTATTACAAATAAATATAAAAATATATACTAAATATATATAATTAAATCTTTTATTTAAAGATAAATTGTATAATTATACTCATAAAGGCAAACAAATTAGGCTGGATTGGAAAAACAATAATCTATACAAAATTGCGGGTTACAGTAAAAATTATAGGGAGACAGATAAGGAATAATTAAGATAGAAGCAATTAGATAAAAATTCTAGATAAGATCCTTTGTTGTGAACAATGTAATAAATATAAAATTTATCTTTAACCCTACGCTATTACTTATGTGTAGCTTATTATGCCCTACTTATATCTATTATAGTAGGATAATTATTATCCCTGTAATACTTTTATTGTTAATTATATTTTTGCATATTACCGGGATTATTAGCGTTTCACTCCTTATATTTCTCTAATAAATGATCACTTGATCATGTTTAGTTTTTCTCTATGCTTTTTTTTTCATGGCCCGCTTTTTGTTATATTTAATATTGTATATTTTAACTTTATCTTTGTTATCCTCATTCCACTTTTTACGAGTTTCTAAAGCTTTAGGTGTTTTACGCAGTACTTTAAGTTTCTCTTTATCTCTTGTACCATTATATGCTCTCTCTTTTGCCCTACATCTTTCTAAGTTTGCTGCTCTATGTCTCGCACGACCTTCAGCAGCTTTTCTTCTCTTTCTTTCTTAATGAGTTTCATTTTGAGAGGGTGTGCGATTATTATTGTTATTATTATTATTATTATTATTATTATTATTATTATTATTATTGTTATGGTTATTACCATTACCCCTATTACCTGTAGGAGATCCTGTGTTATTATTAGTTGAAAACTCTGATGTTTTTAATACATATTTACACACATAATTAATAAATTTTGAAACATAATGATTCATAATAATAGCTAAACATGTTAATATAACTATAAATAATAGTACATAGATTATCTTAGATAATAAAGGATATTTAGCTTTAAAGTTTTCAAAATTTAAATGAAAAATAATCAAAGATAAGCAAGATAGCGACAAAGATAAATAAGAACATATGGTAATAATATCCCCAGTTAGTCATATCATTCATAGTGTAAAAGAATAAACGATAAAAATATCAAAGTAATTACTATAAAAACGACTAACTGCCTTAATAACAGTTAAAAGTAGAATATAAAGCGGTTTAATTATTAAAAATATAATGATCATTATAGTATAAAATAAAATTCTTATAGTAAGCATAACCAATGTATTTATAAAATTACACCCTAAGACAAAAAGGTAATTTACGGGCTTTAATAAAAAAAGTATAAAATAAAAAATATGACTGAAGTAAAACCTCTCTACTTTACTACCATTAGACACAGTATATATCATAGATATACCCATTAAACTTATCAAAAATACTAAAATTAATAACATAATTATAGAAATCTAGTTAAAATTATTTTCCTCTAATTATTATAAAAGTAATCTTTACTTAAACTAATCAATAAATTTAAACAATACGCAAACACGTATTATAAATCAACTCAACGACGGGTTAGGAAGAAAAGGAATTGAACCTTCGACAGCCTCAGCTATTGAGTTTACAGCTCAACCCATCATACCAACAAATGGAACCTTCCTTTATTTAGCCAAGATTAACATTTTTTACTTGGCTAATTTTTTTAATGTAATATTAAAGAAATTATTAAATAAATAAATAAATAAATAAATAAATAAATAAATAATTAATAGCTCTTTAATTTTTTTTTTATTTTTCTTTACTAATTTAAATGAAAAATATTTAAACCCCTTAAGATCCTCAGTAATAAACAGATAAAAATAAGAATAATCAAACCACATCTACAAAATGTCAGTATAGTATACCAGCTTCTAAACCTAAGTGATGGTTTTCGGTTAAATGATAAGCTAATAAACGTCAGAAACCTACAGCTAGGAATATTGTACCTATTATAACGTGTAATCCGTGAAACCCAGTACCAAAGTAGAAACACGATCCGTATGCTCCGTCTGATAAAGTAAATGAAGAAACTGAATATTCTACACCTTGAAAACCAGTAAATATTAATGCTAATATTATAGTGAATAAAGCACCATATAACGCTCCATTTCTGTTACCTTGGATTAAACAGTGATGTGAGTAAGTTATTGTAACACCTGATGCTAATAATAACACAGTGTTAAGTAACGGCAACTCAAAAGCATTGATTGCTTCTATACCTATAGGAGGTCATTGAGCTCCCAATTCTACAGTGGGTGATAACGCACTATGAAAATATGCTCAAAATATAGCTAAAAAAATAAAGCTTCGGATACTATAAATAGAGCTACTCCCATATTTAAACCTTTTTGTACAGCTAAAGTATGGTTACCTATATAAGTACCCTCTGAGATAACGTCTCTAAATCAAAAAAACATACTTGATATTAATAATACCAGAGCAAAAAATAATCAGTAACCTGCGTTTTGAAATCCATGCATAGTTAGAACACCTGAAGTAGTTAAATCTAACAAACTGATACAAGTAAATATGGGTCAAGGTGAGGGAGAAACAAGATGAAATGGATGTCCTTGAAAGGCACTTCTGTTCTGATTAGACATAATAAACATAGTGTTTAATTACAATTAATAGAGGGTAGGTTTAATAAAATAAAAACCTAAAAATACAAATGCATTTTTGTAATAACACGAGCAAAACCATCACAATAATTATGCTTAATATTTTCTACGGGGAAGAAAAGTATACTTTTCTCGTATGGTATATGGGTAATAAAAGTATAATTTTTTGGTCAGGCTTATAAGGGTGGGAAGAAAAGTATAGTTTTCTGGTCAGGGTTATAACCTGTCATACCGTGTTTATAAGTAAATATGGAGATATTTCCACACCTAAGTCTAACAGGTAATACATAGTTATATGTATTTTATAACAATAAATTTAAATATTGTTATATCTAGGTTTAAACCTAATTAAAATTTAAAACTACATATCTAACCTCTTATATTTAGTTTTAAATCTAATTAAAATTTAAAACTATATATCTAACCTGTTATAACCTATGCCAACAATATTATAATTAATGAATTATTATACCTAATGTTGTTACAAAACAATGCTGTTTAATTAGTATATTAAAGTGCTCATTAATAGAAAAGATAAATTTTTGCGGCTTATGCACCACAATATTAATTAAATAATAAAAATTAGGTAAATAAGTTATAATTTCAACTTAAATAAGTGTAATTTAGTTAGTTCCTACAACCCCCCCCTTTTCTCTACTACTATTTAATTTAATTTAATTTAATTTAATGTAATATATATTATATTAAATTATAATATATAATTATATTATTATAATATTATATTATTATATTATTATATTATTATATTATTATATTATTATATTATTATATTATTATATTATTATACATTTAAGGAGCGGTCTGGGTTTTTCATAGCTTAAAAAAACGGGTAACACACTATTTAAAGCAAAGAAACATTACTGGGTATAATCTCGAAACTGTACACAAGACAAGGAATAAGTACAATAAATGCAATAACAATAGGAAGAAGAACTGTTCAAGAAAAAGACATTAGTTGGTCATAACGTATTCTAGGGAATGAAGCTCTAACTCATATAAATATAAATATCATTATACAAGATTTGATACCCATAGTTAAACCATATAACATACCCTCAATTAAAGGGCTATCAAACATTTCAATAGATTCATACCCTGAAGTTTCTAATATAAATCATAAATATGAAAAATCATCTAATAAGTATTCACCTAAAGAATATAAAAATGAAAAATCTAGTAAGTATCCTCCTAAAAATAACATAGTATTTAAAATACATATAAGAACAATGCTACCGTATTCTGCTAAAAAAAAGAAAACAAATATAACTGCAGCGTGTTCTGTCATAAAACCACTAACTAATTCTGATTCCAAATATAAAATAAATAAAATATATATTAATCCTTATTATTGACTTTAAAATAGTATATTTTATTATAAACTAAACCTTTATTCAAATATTTACTTAAATTTACTTTAGATATATTTAAGTGAGATGCTAAATCAGTCGCATAATCAAAACTATTTATTAAGTTATTATGTATATCATATATACCAACACCGTTACTGTATTTTTTCTTGCTATACCTCATTAGTTCTTTATCTTCTTTTGTATGTTGTTTTCCGTACATAGGATTTAATGAACCAGGTATACTCATTAGAGATTTAACTTACCATCATGATGTTTACCAAAAAAAGGGTGGTTTTCTTTGTCTATAAATCGATTAGACATATTTTGTTTAGCCAACTAACTATGTTTGTATCCTGCTAAACTAGTAGCGCTATACATAAAATTGTAAAAAGTATTTAAATTAAATTTTCTAATCTACGTAGTTTCTAAATATGTTAATACTTTATTACTTACTAATTTATTTTCGTTAGTAAAATATTCATAAACACAAAAATTAAAATTATTTAAACCATGTTTTTAAATGGCGGCTTGTAATGCACTATTAGATTTTCTATTGTATAAATGTTCATTTAATCTATAATATATATCTTTTGCGCTAACTATGTATTGTTTTTGATTTATTTTATTAAGAAAACAGTATATACCTCCCCTTTTAGATAATACTTCACGATTGGATAATACCTTACTTTTATCTGCTAAATTGCTTAATATAAACATAGGCTTAGGTAAATTGTCATTTGATGCGGTAGATCTAGAATAATATATACGTGCACTTAAAGTTCTATTGTAAATATTATTTAAAGGATATAGTTTTACTTTCAATTATTTGATATATTTTCATATATCACTGGACTATATCATATACAAATTAAAAAAAAAATGTATGACCGCGTGTAGTCTCTGAGGATCCCAACCTATGGTATAGACCCATAAAAAGTAAAAATTTATATGAAATATAATTGTTATAACAAATATATTCGTTGGTTTCCTGCTGATTGTCCATTGTAATATCTACAAGATTTTTACTTTAAAGTACTTGAAGCTTTAGGAGTTCCCAGCATATAGCGATCTTTAAAGAGGCCAAATCTAGTTAGTTATAAACTAGCCTCTGCTAAATCAAAAGGAGCTCTGTTAGTTTCTGCAACAGAAGCTATAAAAAATATAATAAATATGGGAAACAAAGGCATTATAAATCATATTGCTCTTTGAGCTTCAATATTTACAGTTAGATTTAAACTACCTGTTAATAAAACTACAAGTACTATAGCTGAACTTAATATAAGTTCATAACTTATCAATTGTGCTGTACTTCTAAGCGATCCTAAAAAAGCATATTTGGAGTTTGCAGATCAACCAGCCAATAAAATACCATAAGTAGATAATGATGAAACAGCCAACATATATAGTATACCTAAATTAAAATCTCACAAGGCTAAACCTGGACCATAAGGTACAACAGCGTATCCCAATAAAGAAAATATTAAAGTTATAACTGGTCCAAGAAAAAATAAAACTAAATTTGCTTGTGTAGGTGAAACATATTCTTTTAAAATAAGTTTAAGAGCATCTGCAAACGCTTGAAGGAGTCCATAATAACCTACCACATTTGGTCCTAATCTTCTTTGCATACTTGCCATAGTTTTTCTTTCAGCCACTGTAACAAATGCAACTGTTAATAAAACAGGAACAGTAACTATTATAACTTCGATAATAGATATAAATATAGGTGAATATAACATAATAATATTTTTATGAAAATAAACCTATCTAATTTATTTGTTATTAGATGTAATATTTAATTACATTAACTAAGTTTAAACATTATAAAAAAATCAATGTACAATTAAATAAAATTTCATGGTAAAAGATGTATATAAGATAATATAATTTAATGTGATGTAATGTAATGTAATGTAGTGTAATGTAATGTAATGTAATATAATGTATAGTAAGATGATGCAATATAATAGCTATTAATCATTAATATATCGACATACAATCTTATTTTTAAGCACAAAAAAAAATTTCTTTTTTCCTCATAAGAAGAAAAGATTACCCACCTAAGATTTGAACTTAGACTGAAATATTAGGAATATTTTACTCTACCATTAAGCAAATGGGCATTTTTATTATTTTTTTTTACCTTTAAATGGAAAATTGTAGGAAGGTTTAATTTTAAAACTAATTGTGTTTATCATCATAATGTTATAAATATTTTTATTTTAATAAGCAAATGTATATAAACCATGACCAAAATCATCAGGAACAATAATCTTCATATTATAAAGCTATACAGGAACACTAAAGTTTTGGTAGTAAACCTAACCTGAAGAGGGTATGAATAATGTGAGTAAAAATACCTCTCACCATTAAGTGTTGTGCTAACCAACAATATCCCACATTATAACGAAATAATTACTGCGGTCACAATATATAATAGTTAGTATTACTATAGAATGGCTAGGGTGTTTAGCCCTGCCTATAGGTTAAAGTTACATTTATTAATATTGTATATTTATATGTATTTGTATAATTACCACACTAACCTATATCAAATAGAATATTTAAAAACTCTAACCACTTTCAAAAATAAACATAGGCTTAATACATAACCCATATACACATTATGCAAAGAAAATAGGTTATAAACCGACGTTTATTTAAGGGTTATAAATTATCCCCCTAAATAAAAAAAACCATACAATATACATAGATAGAAAAAAGTTACATTTTTTTAGTCTATACTACCACACTTTTCCGTATTAATATATATTATATTATAATATTATATTATTATATAATTTAATTTTTATATATATATATTTAATATACATTACTATATTAATATATTATATATATATATTTATTTATTTATTTATTTATTTATATATTTATTTATTTATTTATTTATTTATTTATTTATTAATTATATATAAATATTTAATATAAATTACTATGTTAATATATATATATATATATATAAATATCTAATGTAAATATCTAATATAAATTATTATTATATATTAACGAAGAAACTGAATAATGTAAACCATCTAAAATAGGAGCAGGATATATACCTAAAAACACTGTTAGTATAACTAATGTTAATAATATAGATAATTCTCTTTTATTAAGATCAGGTATGTTAAATTTGAAAAATTTAGAAAATGACCCTGCAAAAGCTATTCTATTAAACATATATATTGTATATGCTGCACTAAATACTATAGAAGAACTAGCAAACACTCCTAATAAAGGTAATCTCTCGAAAGTACCATATAAACTCATAAATTCACCTATGAAATTAAGAGATAGAGGAGTACCAGCATTACCTAGACATAGTATAAAGAATAATATAGAAAATAAAGGCATTACTTGTGTTATACCTCTATAAAAAGTTATTAATCTGGTAGATGATCTATCGTATAATACACCACCAGCACATATAAATAACCCTGAAGACACAAAACCGTGCCCTAATCCTAGTACAATTCCACCTTCTATACCTTGTATTGAGTTACTAAAAACACCTAGTAGATATACTGCAGCGTGAGATACAGAACTATAGGCAATAAGTTCTTTAATATCTATTGTTCTTAAAGTACTGAAACTTGCATATACAATAGTTATTACTCCTATTACATAGATTACAGAGGTAAAATAAAAATAAGCTTTAGGTAGTAAAGGTAGAATCAATCTAAGTATACCGTATAAACTAAGTTTTAATACTATCTAATCTTCTTGACTTTTTTCCTTTCTCAGGACATGACTAATGTCTTTAATTATAATAAATATCAAACATATCTCTATGATACCTGTTTGATTGAGGAATTCATAAATAATTAAAAAAGTACACCATTATTCACATAATGGGGGGGACCATATCTTAGTATTATATAATAGCTAGTCTCCTCATTTTCAAGGAAAACAGGGTCATTACTCTCCCCTCTATCGCTTGTATAAAATAGGGCTAGGTATATTTACTTTACCCTACAGCATAATCATCACTTCAGGATAAAGTGGGTGAATAGGGGTGAAGGGTGCAAGGTTTATTAAATAAACTAAAATTATTTTACTCATAAAACCTGCAAGTAAAAAATGTAATTATCATGTTATTTTTTTTTAGAGCGTTTGCGAAAAAATACACAAGCGCAAGAGGGGAGGGTAAAAAAATGCCTAATTACTTGTTATTTATTTTAATGAAAAAAAAGTTTAAACCACACGCCGCTCACCTGTGGTGTCACCTGTGGGGTTGGCGCTAAAAACAAAATGTTGTAAATGATCTCAATTAAAATATATTCTTCTATTATTCATACCATTTTTTAATTTTATTATGTTTTCTATGTTATGTTTGTGGCTACGGTTTTCCATATAAAACAAAACTTTCTTTCAACATTCATAATCTAAATGTTTGCTACTCCACAAAGGGTATAGATTTAAATAATTTTTTAGTATAATGTTACTTTTTAAATTAGTAGTTCTCACTCAATAATGGTTATATTTCGCTCTGTGTTTTAATGTAATTTCTAAAAAAATACATATATCATTCATAATAACCTTATTATCATAATTATTATTAATTACACATTTTTGTGCCAATTCTAATATAACTGCGATTTTTCTGGCCTTAGGGTTTTTAATCCCTTTAACAGTGTGTGTAACTCTTATATAAAACCCACCATCTGCTTCAATAAACCCAGATAATCAAGCGTTGCTAGATAAGTGGGATGAATCTAAAGGTAGTTTTTTTATAGAATAATAGCTATTATCTATTATTTTATTACTAGGTAAATTATTTAACTTGCCATTTAAGTAGTCTATTAATGTATACAATTGCACTATTTTTGGTGTTCTCATCTTTCCATTTATAATATTTGCTATTTTTATCAGACCCTTTAAGTTACCAACTGTATAGCTATATGAATTTTTACCCTTTATCTTATATATACTCCCTATACCCAGTAATTTTTGTATAACTGCAATTAAAGGATAATCTTTAGAATTAAATGATATAGTTATTAAACTAGGATATCTTTTATTGATAGGTACGTATATATTACCATCTCCTTCGATTAAACCTGCTAAATAATAAGCAAAATTTTCAAGGTTAATATTATTAACTTTTAGGTTACAATTTAAATTAGATTCTGTACAGAGATCAAAGGTGTTTAGCTTACCAGCTTCCTCCATTTTTAATAGTGAAACGGTTTTAATATCCTGGGTTTTTGTTTGACTTATTTGCACTGATTCAACTAATTTAAAGTAGAATAATGATGTATTGCACGCAATAAATTCCTGTAGTAAAGTATTATATTGTTTAAATATTAATAATACTTTTAGCGTATGGCCTCTGAGGATCCCATTTAATTTTACATTGAATCTAGCAATGATATTTAATACTATATACAAAACTCCTCAAACTTTGCATATAATACTGTGATACACGAATGGTTTCCTGCTGATTGTCTTATTACATAATAAGAGTTCCCAGCATATAGCTAAATTTAAAGCAAGCATAGTTTTACCTGCTAATATAATACTACCACCAAGAGGTGATTCTACATGAGCTTTCAATAATCAAGTATTTAGAAAAATTGTTGGAGTTTTAACTGCAAAAGCTATAAAAATACCGTAAAATAAAAATAACTGAGTTAAGAAATTAAAGTTTGTTTTATATAGTGCATCAAAATCTGTAGTACCCATAATAGATGACATAGTAAGTATAGATAATAGTAAAAATAGAGACCCTAGTAAAGTATATAAGAATAAATAAAAACTTGCTCTAACTCTATTACTTGATCCGAATAATCCTATTAAAATAAATAAAGGGGGTAAAATACTTTCGAAAAAAATATAAAAAAGTAGTATATCTAATACTAAGAACACAGCTAAAAGTAATGTTTCAAGTAATAATATTATTATTACATAAGATTTTACATTTTCTGAAATTGAACTTCAATTACTTAGTAATGCTATGGGTATGATTACTGTAGTTAAAAGAACAAAATACATACTTATACCATCTACTCCTAGGTAGAAATCAAAACTACTTATTTTATGGTATTCTTGAACAAATTGGAATTGGTTGCTACTTAAATTAAATAACATAAACACTAGGAGAGAGATAAAAAAATTAACAATTGAAGTTGATAAACCTATTATTTTAATTTGTTTTAAAGCAGTTAAGGAATATCCTTCTCCTTTACTACTATACGATACAGTAGAAATCATAAATATACCCATTAAAGGTGTCAATAATAATAAAATTAATAACATAATTATAGAAATCTAGTTAAAATTATTTTCCTCTAATTATTATAAAAGTATTATATACTTAAACTAATCAATAAATTTAAACAATACGCAAACACGTATTATAAATCAACTCAACGACGGGTTAGGAAGAAAAGGAATTGAACCTTCGACAGCCTCAGCTATTGAGTTTACAGCTCAACCCATCATACCAACAAATGGAACCTTCCTTTATTTAGCCAAGATTAACATTTTTTTACTTGGCTATTTTTTTTATTAAAAACCATATATAATATGGAGGTGTAAAGTTTTTAGTGTCTCAAAAATTTTTTTTTAGATAAAAATAGTCTCGCCAACACCACAGGTGAGCGGCGTGAGAAGGTTAAATAACAATAATTATTAAACTTAATAATATATAATTTGTTTATATTTACACATAACATTTACATTTAAAACACCTATAAACTAAATAAAGTTTGAGGGTTTAAGGTTATCATGTTTTTTAGAGCCTTGTGTATAAATAACTATATTATTATGCAATATCGTTAAATTAATTTTAGCACCCAGACCACATGTGACACCACAGGTGACACCACAGGTGACACCACTGGTGAGAGGCGTTTAAAGCTATAAACTTAAACTTAAATTGACAATATTAAATTTATTATAAAATCTAAAAATTTATTTTTATAATATAAATTATAAATACTAATAATAAAAGTAAATTTTTTATTATAATAAAAAAGTAAACCGATACCTTTATATAAGTGTAATATTTAGTTATTAATAAAATTAGTACTTTGTATCTTAAAACATTAAAATCATTTAAACCAAAGCCTATACAATTGTAATAATACAATTCGTAATGTTGTATTACGTATATTTAAGAGTATATGAAGATAAACTTTGCGCCTATATGCATTCAGCACTTATTTATAACTAACGTAGCTTTATTGCTGTGCCTACATCTGTAATGACGCTAAAGCGACTAAAAGCTAAAAGCCCCCGTCTTTCTTTAGGCCCACTACCTTAGTAATAGTAGATTTTACCCAGGTTGTAAACATGATAAACACCTTCAACACTGGATCGATATTACATAAACAACAAATAAACCATAGGTTAACATACCCAACTCCTTTCGTACGAAGGGGCTATTCTCTTTTTACTCTAATTACTTCTAGAAGATAGAAACCATACTGTCTCACGACGTATTTAACCCAGCTCGTGTAGCTCTTTAACCGACGAACAGTCGTACCCTTCATGATTTCTGCGTTCATGTGGATGAGCTAAGCCGACATCGAGGTGCCAAACTGCGCACTCAATTTGTACTCTCTGGCGCAATTAGCCTGTTCAATTTTGTTATCATAAGGACTCTTTATTCCTTATTTCCACTTCTCACGAAATGGTTCAGACTATGTCATCATCATTTTATTTTTTTAATCATTGATTTATTTTTGTGTGATTAAAAGAGGAGGCAATTTATATTTCATACTATCTATTATGTGTGGACCAGCTAAGGTTATAAATATATTATAATTTCTTATCACTATAATTTTCTTTCCTTGGTTAGACCGGGTTTCACATTCTAAATTGAATTTATCATTTAATTGCTCAGCCATCATTTCTACCTGTTTATGAGTAAAACTATGAGTATTTAGCACAATGCTTTTGTTTTTAGAATCAGGGTTGTAGTCTAGTTTTCCCCCGTCATCCATGAATCAATAAGCCAACCCTATACCAGTTAAATGATTTAATATAAGGTTTTTAGAAATAGATTTTATATTATTAGTGATAGCTAATGAAGCTAAACCATTGAATGCTTCATGACTTATGGTTTGAAATCCTCAATTAATAACTATATTACCTTTAGGGCTAGTTCTTTCCTTCTTATGAGGTTCTGATATAACTCATTCACCGAAAAGTTTGTGTACATGTATCACATAAGGTAATATATTATTGCTTCATTCAAATTTCATTCTATAAGTTTTACCATTATTTTGAGAATTAAGACTTGCATCACCTAATATTAAACCTACACTTGCTTGAAGCTGTAAATCATTTAACTTATTTAAAGATTTTTTATCTTCTCTCATAATTTTACTCTTAGGAGAAGGTTTTATTAGTTCATTTTTATCAAATTTGTTGGGCATAAGTTGTGTATTTTAGTATATACCTATATAGTCTAATATATTCTAATATAAAATATATTTTAATCTAAAATATAATTTTAAACATACTATTTCTAGTATTCATTATTAACAATTTTAATTATTTTAAAATGATGTCGGGCGCTCGTGGGAGGATTATTGTTAGTATTACTCACCTCCTAGTCGTTGAACATTCACAATCCTATTATAATACTAGATTATGCTTTGCTTCAAATTAACTCTTTGAGTCTTCCTTGAAATTCACCCGATTTAATTACCACTTATTTACATAAGTGGAGGACTAACAGAATAATTAATCCCTAGCGTAGCTTTTTCAAAACCCAAGACCTTTCCTTTCTGCATCTTGTGATCGTATGCCCCGCTTACGCGACTGATAGACATGTAAGTCAAACAGTAAAGCAAGGTTAAGCCATTAAACTTTAATAGTTATTTTAAACATCATTTTAAAAAAATAATAAAACAAGTTAAAACTATGTAAATTAACGTTTTATTAACATCTATTCTCCATATAGTTAAAACCTTACTTAAAAATAAAATAAATCTAACTTAATAGAATTATAAGTGAATAAATTAAAAATAACCTATTACAAAGTAAACAAACGTAATGTACTAATACTAATTCTTGTAGGTATATACCCCAAGGATAATAATAGCACAAAATCATTAATTAAACTTAATGAATTTACAATTTTAACTTTGGATACACCCAGGTACTTTTTGTGGGATCTGTGCCCCGCATAAACTGTCCACTAGCAAATGTCTCCTAAATAGTCGTTTCTATCCTTCTTATTAGGTAATAAGGGAAATACATCAATTATTATTTATTTGGATCAGCATATGGGTTATTTAATAAAGTTAATCCATACCTACGTTATGCACACTTTTAATTATAGTGGTTGCGAGTTTTCCAAACGGAGTTTAAAGTACCTACGCTAAGTGTAGTTACATGTGACTATCCAACACTAAACATGTATACTGTAAACTAAGTTTTTACTTACCCGTGCATGTTATAATCTAAATAAACATTAACACCTAAATTAATGCTCGAATCTAACGGTATAAAGAGTCTTTTTGTAAGTTCAGATCTTTACCTCGTATAGTATATAAACCTTACCAAACTCCCAAAAATATAATAAATTAAGTAAAGGTCTTTCACTTTTATCTTATCAAAAACCTTCTAAGCTACAACTTTCTCTATTATATTCAATTACTAGCAACAGTAAAGCTGCATAGGGTCTTCTCGTCTACCTAGAAGAAAACTGTATCTGCACAGTTATTCCAATTTCACTGAGACAATCATTGAGACAGCTGTTGTATCGTTACATCATTCATGCAAGACCGCATTTAACGGCCAGGGTATTCCGCTACCTTAGGACCCTCATCGGTAAGGCCGCCATTAATTGGGGGTTCCTTCAAAACCTAGCTTTTTCAGTCTAAGAAAATCCGTTAACCAGCCAACATTGGGCAGAAATCACACTCAATACTTTGATTTAAAATCTTATGCAAAGTGCTGTGTTTTAATTAAACAGTCGTACAACACCATTTTATGTCTCCTCTTAATTTTACGCACTGTTAGCTACGTATATTATGGCACACCTTATCCCGAAGTTACGGTGTCATTTTGCCGAGTTCCTTAATGATTGTTATCTCAAACGCCTTTGTATTCTCTACTTGCTTACTTGTGGTAGTGTTTAGGTACGGTTTTATTAGTATATACTTTTTCCAGAACATTTACTACTTCATCTTATTATTCTCTATAATGATCACTATATCAGGGCCTACGTATTTCACTATCTAAAATAATAATACTTTATAAAATGTTTAATTATATATAAAGATTTTCCCATCATTTAATCCTTTAGGTCAGATCAATAAACTTAGGGGCCGTTACTTTAATCTAAATACCATAAGCTTAAGGCGAGGGGTTTACCCTTTTTCGTTACTCATGTCAGCATTCTCACTTGGGATTATCTCGTTTATATGATATAAACTTAACTCATATCAAGGATATAAATTCTAAGAGTTAACCCAACGTTCCGCTACCCCATAAACAAACCTAAGTTATATTTATGTACAAGGTTTCGGTATATTGTTTAGATCCGTTAAATTTTCGGTGCGTTTAACTTTATATAAATATTTCTTTTTTTATCTTTCTATTTACTTTATTCTTTTAAATGTCTGCTGTGTTAAAAGCTTCACTCCAGAAATATCTTGTGTAGTTTTAAATAAAAAAAGCTTATATAGTTTATAAACTAAACCAGTGCTCTGTTACGAGATCTTTAAAAAATGGCCGCTTCTAAGCCTATTTACTGGTTGTATTTGAAAAAAACTGCCTTAATTTCACTGAACAATAATTTTGGAACCTTTAACTCTTGTTCTGGGCTGTTTCCCTTTAGACATACAACCTTATCGTACTATGTCTGACAGTTTAATATTCATCATTGCCCTTCCGAGAGCAAATCCTCACTGATAAAATCTTCACGATCCCCCAATGTGTACAAAAAGATTTCGCATTTTATCTGCGAAAATCAAAATTTGTCTGAGATCACAATTCTGTACCTGCAATGATGTTACTAATGATTATTAAGCTTAAGAGGTTTAACCGTAATCTCCTGTAGTGTTTCTTTACTTGTTGTAGATCAAAATTAAATACCTAGTTCGTCTCACTTGCTATTTTGTGTTTAATTTCGTTTATTAAACCTAGCCCGTCTCACTTGCTATTTTGTGTTTAATTTTGTTTATTATAACTAAACCTACAGGAGGTTGGTATTGGTCTGATTACATAAGGTCTTATTAAGTTGTGATAACATAAGGTCTGATTATATAAGTTTTGATGACATAAGATGTGTTAACGCGTTATGTCTAACTTTAATTATCTTACCTCTACCTGCAACTTAATTGGTTATTCCAAATTGTGTTTACCTGGTATATTTTAACCTTTATTTGCAACCTTTTAATTTTAGTGTAATTACATAAGTACTGCTGTATTTTTAACGGTGTAAACTTAAGCAATAAAACATTAGGTTTACTTATGCAATAATACCTTGGGTTTACTTATGCAATTATACCTAAACCTGCAACCTCTTAAACCAAATGTAAAATCTTTAGATTTAAACTACCTACTTATATAGGTTTCGCGGAAAACCAGCTATCCTAGTCAGTTTTGTCTTTCACTAACTTACCACAATTCATCAGATATCTTTACAACGATAACCTGTTCGAGCTTTTATAACCCTGATCATGGTAAGATCACTAGGCTTCGGGTCTAATACTAGATACTTATTCATTATTTAATAATTGGTTTATCTGGGATTATTCATCTCGCATCTAATATTAACTTGCTGACCCATTATGCAAAAGGTACGCTCTAATTTATTTTTTTAAACTAAACTTGAGCTGCTTATAAAACTACTATTTCAAAAATTCCCTTACGGTACTTTTAAACTATCGCGTAATGTATCATATTTAGTCTTAGAGAAAGGTTTCCCTCTATTCAAACAGATTATCTCCATTTTACTTTAAAGACTTGTGCTTTACCATTTATTATGATAAAAAAATCTCGTTTGATTTATTTTCCTGAAGTTAATAAGATATTTCAATTCACTTCGTTTAAATATTGGAATTTTCCTATATTCTAGAATGGGTGAGTTTAATACCGTGATAACCACTAAATATTTACCACACCCACTCAAATGTTTCTTAATGATACATAGCTGTTTATCCATAATAGTTTCTTTATATACTTAACATCAAATTAATGATGAAATTTTACAATACATATATTAATATTAAAGGT
>Ga0065703_1000311_pt1 | contig 49497 bp, 40 predicted proteins | sample SwiRhicommunBV21_FD_59090 | JGI IMG/M metagenome (GOLD analysis project Ga0065703, IMG submission 59090) | Switchgrass rhizosphere microbial communities from Buena Vista Grasslands Wildlife Area, Michigan, USA - BV2.1 v1 | ecosystem: Host-associated > Plants > Roots > Rhizosphere > Soil ...
CTTTGATATATAAACATTAAAACTCCATTGTAGAAATTAGGTTTAATAATTATTCAATTGTTTAAATTCTAAATAACTTGTTATTTTATTAATGAAAATTTAAAAATATTAATATTTGTTTATGTAAACCAATCTTTTATTTTTGCAATTGACCCGCTTTAAGGCTCAGCTTATGATGCTCCGGCTGACCTATTTTGTCAGTCGGTTTTAGCAGATCGTCTACCTAAGTGCACTAAAAACATGTTTTTGGTGTGGAGCCCCTCGTGCCTTTGACGGAGGAACGGGAGTGGGACACCTTCGGGTGTGCTGGTTTCTTAGGTATCAGTCTGCTAACCCTCTTTCGTTTCACCACCATAATTAATAGCAGTGATTGGGCACAACTTCTTTTATCAAGGAGTCTCTAATGACTATTATTTTATATCATTTTATTTTTATTACTCTTCATTATCTTATTGTTCAGCTTAAAACACGTTTAAAGAATTCTTCCCATCTTTTTACCTATCCCTACTTTTATCTTTTTAGGGAAAAGATCTCAATATTTAACGCCAGTTAAAGATGAGCGCATCTATAAGCACAACTTAACGATAACAACAACCAACGAAGAGCAATAATGATGTTTTTTTCATATCGTATTGTTTTAGTGTGCACTCTATTAATAATTTCTATAAGTTTATTAGGGTGCAGACCTATCAGTAAAAACGAATTCAATACTCATTGTGTGTGGTCAGGCCATGCGCTCTCACAATGCAATTGTATTTATAACGCTTTAGAAGAACATTATTCGCCACAATTTGTAGAAGATCTAGAAAAAGTAAGCTTACAAAATATTGATGCGGACATGAACTTTGTAGAAACAATGAATGAAACAATTCACAAATGCCAGTTAAGTGCCAGAAAAGACTCAATTAACTGATATTTGCATGTTCCACCAAGAAATCTAGAAAGACTCTTACACGTTTAGGAACGTATTTATCATGCCCGATCCAGACAGCATGAAATTCTTCAGAAGCATTAACATTCCAGTCTTCAAGAATTTTAATTAACTGCTTTTGTTCTAGCGCTTTTCGAACTTGAAACTCATTGAGTTGTGCAATGCCTGCATCGGCAAGTGCTAACTGCAAAATCGCTTCCCCATGATTTACTCTTAAAACCTGAGTAGGTACGAGCGTGATTTCTTGATTCTCTTTTTTAAACAGCCATGTCTTATTCTGGCGCTGATAGCTGACGTCTAAAAGCTGATGTTCAGATAGTTCATCTGGATGCTGTGGACAACCACACTGTGTAATATATCTAGGTGAACATACATAATGTTTATGAGTGCTCCCCAATGAGCGAGCCACTAAATTTGAGCTTTTTAATGGTCCTGTCCGAATCGCGACATCAATTCTTTGCTCAACTAAATTAATGACTTCATCACTTAAATGAGCCTCTAATTCGATTTGTGGATAGCGCTGATTAAATAAAGAAATGCACGGCAACAAAAAATGGGTCCAATATGAAAAACTGGTATGTATTCTTATTCGTCCTTTAGGTGAGTGATTTGCAGTAACAGATTGTTCAAGCTCATCTAGCTCACTGAGTATTTGAAGACCTTGTTCATAGAACTGACAGCCTTCACTTGTGAGCTGAAACTGGCGTGTTGAACGATTCAGTAATCTTACGCCAAGTCGTTTTTCGAGCCGAGCAATTAATTTACTGACAGCAGACGGCGTCATATCACATGCTCTCGCTACTGCTGAAAAACTTCCTAATTCGACCACTCGAATAAAAATTGCCAGCTCGCCAGATCGATTAATATCAAAATATGACATAACGAAATCTATTTATGAATCTGATTCACAAATCTTATTCCGCTTAGACCGCTATAACAAGCCACTAATTTGTTTCAAGATGACTCTAATTCTTTTTAAGGATTCATGAGATGAAACTTTATAAATCTACCCTTTTCTCTTTAGTTTTATTGTCTACCGTAGCGCAAGCAGAAGTACAAAAGAGCCAATGGATTACCAGTTGGTCAGCCAGCCCACAAAAGGTTTGGAATAAAGATTTTGTTTTCCCAACACATATTCCCGAGCAAATATCTAACCAAACAATCAGACAAGTGAGTCAAATTAGTTTGGGTGGTGAAGCAGTTAGACTCGTTTTCACAAATCAATATGGTGAACAGCCGCTTTACATTGATAAAACTACCGTAGGTTTAGTTAATTCAAAAAGTTTAAAATCTCAGAGTGCTTATCCAGTTTACTTCTCGGGTAAGCTCAAAGCACAAATTTTACCGGGTAAACAATTGATTAGTGACCCAATTCATCTCTCTGTTCCTAATCATGCACAGTTAATGGTAAATAGTTTTATTCAAAAGCCAACGACATTTAAAACTTTTCATTGGGATGCTAAACAAACCAGTTGGCTTATTACAGGTAACCAAACCGCAAATTTAAATACTCCTACCGATGCTAAAACAACCACTGCAAGATTATTACTCTCTGCGATAGAAGTAAAACCAAAGCATAAAGCCCATGTTGTTGCGGTCATTGGAGACTCAATTACCGATGGAGCAACTGCAACTTTAGATGCAAATACCAGATGGACCGACTTTTTAGCTAAGCGTTTATCGCCACATCAAGTAGCGGTGATTAATAGCGGAATTTCAGGAAATCGACTACTCACAGATGGTATGGGCGACAGTGCTTTAGAGCGCTTAAAAAAAGAGGTGTTTCAATATTCAGGTGTTAAAACATTAATTGTTCTAGTGGGCATTAATGATATTTCATGGCCAGGTACTGCTTTTGCTCCTAAACAAGAAATACCGTCTTTTGAAGCATTAACTCAAGGGTATCAACGTGTCGTAGATGAAGCACATAAACAAGGCATTCAAGTAATTGGGGCAACCTTACCTCCATTTTCGGGTGCTTTACCCAATACCCCTTTAGATAACTACTACCAACCGAACAAAGATCAATTACGGAAAAAAATTAATGATTGGATAAGAACAAGTCAAACATTTGATGGAGTTCTTGATCTTGATCAAGGCTTAAAAGATTCAAAACATCCCGAACGATTAAACCCGATTTATGACTCAGGTGATCATTTACATCCCAATGATCGCGGTAATCAACAAATGGCAAATCTGGTTCATTTAAACCAGTTACTCAAAAAATAAATGTAGGTACAGGTAGGAATTTTTCTCCTACCTGTATCAATATCGATTAGTTACCTTCTAATTCAGCGGTAAGTTTCGGTGCAATCGGCTGTTTTTCAACTGCAGGTCGTCGAAGCATCATGACTGCTAAAAAAGCAAGAATTGCAGGAATTGCGATCATCACAAAATTCATTTTATGAGGTAATTCCAAGCCTAATAACATGCCGGTTAAGATTGGCCCCACAATTGCCCCAATTCGGCCAACTCCAGAGGCACAGCCAATTCCAGTAGAACGCACACTTAATGGATAATATTGAGCAACGTAGCTATAAAGAAGAATTGAGGTACCAATGGTTGCTGCTCCTGCAACAGTCACCAAACCATATAAAACATAGGCTGGTGAGTTAAAGCCTAAACCGACTAATGCCACAACACCCGCTAACAGCATTGCCATAATTACAGGTTTTAAATGGAATTTATCAGAAAGAATGCCGCCACCAATTGAGCCGATCATTGCGCCGACATTTAGGGCAAACAAGAATAAAATACTCTTTCCGAGTGAATATCCTGCTGCCAGCATGAGTTTTGGTAACCAGCTGCTTAAGGCATACACCATAAGTAAGCACATAAAGAACACTAACCAGAACATCAATGTATTGAATGCGCGGCCTTGTTGAAATAAACCCTTTACAGAGCTGCCTGTTGGAACATTATCGTCATTAAGCACTAACTGCGTATTGATACTCATGGTTTGTTGAGGTGAAATTTTTTGAATAATTCGCTGTGCTTGTTCAGTTTTACCAGTTTTAACCAAAAAGGTTAAAGACTCAGGTAAAAACTTCCATATAACAGGCAACAAAAATAAAGGAATGCCTGCAATCAGGAACATAATTTGCCACCCCTGACTTTCAACCAAATAACTACCAATTAATGCTGAAAGAATCCCCCCAATCGCATATCCACTAAACATGGTACCTACTAAGGTGCTGCGTATACGTTTAGGTGCATATTCTGATGTGAGTGCAACTAAATTTGGCATTACCCCGCCAATGCCTAGTCCAGCTAAGAATCGAAGCACCCCAAACTCAAGTGGACTTGATGCAAAAGCACCTAAAAAAGTAAAGCCACTAAAAAGAGCGACACAAATTAAAATCACATTTTTACGGCCTATTTTGTCTGCCAAAGTTCCAAAGAACATTGCCCCAAACATCATTCCGCATAGTGCTGTACTTGCTAACATTCCCGCCTGTACAGCCGTTAACGACCACTCTTGCATCAGCAAAGGTAGCACTACACCATAAATAACCAGATCATACCCATCAAAGATAATAATTAATAAACACCAAAGTAAAATACTCCAGTGATAAGGTCTAAATTTGGCCTGATCAATAATTTCATTTACATTTAATTTAGATGTTGTCATTTACCCACCTCCTCTGTGAGATAAATTCATATTCAATTTTTTAAAACGACATATTGCACCCTAAAGAAAAAACAGATTATTCAAGGTCTTATTGAATTAATTAAAAATCGTAACTCGCCATCATGTTGAAGCGGTTATCCGTCCCGTTACGCCCATCAAAAGTTTCGCGTTCGCCATAAACATATTCGACGCCCAAAGTAATTGGTTTATACGGGTTATAAAGTGCATTTACCCAGCCCTGCCAAAGCTCTTTGTTTTGAGTTGTGCTATTACGTTGTAATTCAGCAAAACGGTTATCATCTTTGGCTTTCATATAGCCATAAGCTAAGGTTGAACGAATTTGTGGTGTAAATTGATGGGTTATGCCCAATGAAACTGTGTCAAATTCATTGCTATGCATATTGTTTTGATCATCTATTGCATAGCCGCTGTTACTCCATAGTAGGAAACGTCCATCTCCCTTGACATGGTAATAATCAGCTTTGAGTAATGTATCTGGCGTAATCTGATATTTCCCCCCTAGGCCTACACCCCAAGCCACTTCTTCATCATTGTTGGTTCTCTTTTCAGCCACAAAACTACGACCTGATAGCATCGAGCCATTTGTAAATTTATGATTTAAGCGCCCTACCAAAGCTGGTAAACGCATTTTGTTATCAGGGTCTGAGGTCGCTGTATATTTCGGATCTTCAACCGATATTGCAAAGCTTGTATTAGCACTTAAATTGTCGCTATAGCGAACCAGCGGTGATCTTAATAATGCACTCCCAACAAATGTGCCTGCATCAATTGTTTCTGGATAATATTCAGGTGCAATAAATGTCGACCACGTTTGACCAATCAGCCATTTATCAAAAGTTAAATAAGCATGGCGTATACGGAACTGATCACGAGTGGCTGCTCCAAAGAAGTCCATTTCCAGTTTCCCACCCACTTCACCCGCAGCAGTTGGGGTTTTAAAATTCAACCCGAAACGTGTCACATTAACGGTACTGTGTAATTGGTCTTTTTGAGCAGATTCTTCTGGCGTATTTTCGAGTGGAACACCGCTAATATTGTTATACATGGTAGATGCGCCCTTCATTTGATAAGAAGCATCTGCCCGTATATATCCATAGAGGTTAAATTCTGCGCCAGACTTAGTTAACACTTGTTTTGTAGGCTGAGCAGCTTGGGGCGTTGCAGAAGTTGCTACCTCCACTCTTTGTTGCGATAAAGATTTTTGAGCTTGTATATTTGCTTGTAGCATAGCNCGTAGTTCTTTNACTTCTTGGCGAAGTTGTTCTATTTCAGGATCTGTTTNNCCTGCAAAAGCAGAAGACACAAACAGGGNCACAGAAATAGCTAATAAGCTTTTTTGAACCGTTGTATTTAAAGCATTTATCATAAAACTTTCCTTTTTTGATCTTTAATTAGACTTAAAGATCTCGACATCCTTTTTGTTATATACCTATCTAAAACAGGCCCTTAAACATCAGACTTTCTTCCTCTAGAAAGTCTTCCATCATATTTTTTTAGACAAAACCTCCCTAAAGCGGCATTAGGGCCACTTTTTAATTTGTTTTAAGTAAAGCTAAATCTTTTAATTTTTTTCAGTTTTCATATTCTCTTCCTCATTGAGAATATTTAAGTGTTAAGACAACATTCCTATGTCTCTACTGGCATTATTTTTTTGCAATAAAACCCTGATAAGTCAGAACCTGTGCATAGGACTGCACGCTTTCAAAGCCAGTCTTTTGCAAAAGTTTTATATAACCTTCTGTGGTTAGGCTAAAAAAGTCTTGAGCCATACGCTCTAACATTTTCTGGCATTGCTCCTCAGTTAAGCCTTGTGCCAAGCATAAATAACGTAAAGCTTGAAGCTGCTGAGGGTTTATACACGTCATTAAATCGTAGGTGAGCAAGACAGCATTTTCTTTTAAGCGATCATAAATATCTTTAAAGAACGTAGGTTTTATATCATCAGCAATAAAATGCGCCACAAGAATAGACAGTGCAGCATCAAAGCAATTTTCAAGAGGCAAAGCTGAAGTTTCCCCATGTATAAAAGTTACTTGTGAAGATTTACCTAAAAGTTCAACCTGTTCTTGGGCTTTTTGCAGCATCGTTAAAGATGGATCAACGGCTGTAAATTTCCAGTTCGGATGTCTTTTAAGTAAATATTCGAGTTCATAACCCGTGCCACATCCCACAATTAATATGTGAGAGTTCGGTTTCAACACTGATTGCAAAATGGCATCCACCTGTTGATGGATCACTTCATAACCCGGAATTAATTTACGGATATGTTCATCATAACCATCGACTACTTTAGGGCTATTAAAGTCTTTTGCCATTTTGTTTTATCCTCTATTTGAACTGCCTTTCAATTTATAGTTTGCTGCACTTTGACTGGGCTTTTGACTTTATTTAGTCAAAGACATTTCCTGTTAAATTAAGCTCAGCACGCATAATTTCTTGTAACTTAAACTTTTGGGCTTTCCCAGAAGCAGTCATTGGAAATTCATTAAAGAATCGAACATAGCGCGGCACTTTATTATGGGAAATATGCTCTTTACAGAATTGACGAATGCTATTTTCATCAATTTGATGATGTTCATGCAAAATAATACATGCACAGAGTTCTTCGCCATATCTGGCATCTGGCAGGCCTATCACCTGTACATCGCTCACATCGGGATGGGTATATAAAAAGTCTTCAATTTCTTTAGGAAAGAGATTTTCCCCACCACGAATCACGACGTCTTTAATACGACCTTTAATTTTAATAAAGCCGTCTTGGTCCATTTCTGCAATATCACCCGTATGCATCCAGCCAGCCGCATCAATCACTTCACGGGTCTTTTCTTCTTCGCCCCAATAACCAGCCATCACTGAATAACCGCGAACACATAGCTCGCCTAAAGTCCCTTGCTGAACAATCTGTCCTTCTAAATCGACAATTTTAATTTCAACATGCGGATGAACATGCCCAACTGTACTTACTCGTTTATCAATTGAATCGTTTACTGAGCTTTGTACACTGACTGGCGAGGTTTCAGTCATGCCATAACAAATCGTGATTTCAGACATATGCATACGGTCTATGACACGCTGCATAATTTCACGTGGACAAGGGCTACCCGCCATGATGCCCGTTCTTAAGCTCGACAGATCAAACTCATTAAACTGTTCATGTTCTAAGGTGGCAATAAACATAGTAGGCACGCCATAAGCTGCCGTACAACGTTCTTGATGAATGGCTTTTAACGTTTCTAAAGGATTAAATACCGCCGATGGATAGACCATGGTTGACCCATGCGTTACACACGCTAAATTCCCCATGACCATGCCAAAACAATGAAACAACGGCACAGAAATACAGACTTTATCTTGAGGCGTTAAACGAATGCCTTCGCCAACAAAATAGCCATTATTTAAAATATTATGGTGGGTCAACATGGTCCCTTTAGGGTTACCCGTTGTACCTGATGTAAATTGGATATTAATGGTTTCATCAAATTGATGTTGCTTGGTTAACTGTTTTAATTGTTCAAGCTGCTCGGAGTTTGGTGCGGTGACTAAATCACTAAAACGATGAATACCCGTATGTTGCTGGTCATCAATTTTAATCACGAATTTTAAATGTGGCAGTCGTTCTGAACTGAGTACTTTATCAGGACTGTTGGTTAACTCAGGGGCAATTTTTGTGAGTAATTCTTGGTAATCGGTGGTTTTGAATTGAGAAGCAATAATCAATCCTTTGCATGAGACTTTATTCAACACATATTCAAGTTCATGGCTTTTATAAGCTGTATTTAGATTGACTAAAATAATCCCTGCTTTAAAAGCTGCAAATTGGGTAACCGTCCATTCCACACAGTTTGGTGACCAAATGGCTAATCGGTCGCCTTTTTTTAATCCCAATTTCAACAAGCTACAAGCAAAAGCATTTACTTCATCCTGTAAAGCTTTATAGGTTAACCGTCTGTTTTGGTGAAAACTGACGATTGCTTCCTTTTCTGCATATTGCCGACAGGCCTGATCAAATTGTTCACCAATGGTCATACCCAATAAGGGCTGTGTACTTGGTCCCGAGGCGTAGCTTAACCGTTCTTGTTGCATTGAATCATTCTCCTTGATTCTTTGTAATTCTCTTCGTACCTGATCTAATTGTTGTTACTGCAACTACTTTTCCAAACCGCCTACTTTGTAATGTTTATCCTTTATATGCTCTATTTCTTCTGCACAGCATCCACACAAAAGTCAGCAATCTGTTTTGAAAAATAGTCTCTGTGTGCTTGATCAAACTTTGTATTTTGAGCTGGATCTAGGGGTTCAACGACCACATAGGTCATGGCACCAACAACACAAAGTGCTGCTGTTAATTTAAATCATCCAAGACAAACTCACCACTTGCATTTCCATCCGCAAGTATTTTTTTCATACTTTGTTTAATCAATTGCTTCACACGAAAACGCTCATGTTCAACCGTTGAATCGACGGGTTCAAACATGAGTGAATATGCAAGCTGAGGACTATTCAGTGCCCGTTTTACAAAGGTTGCCACAGCCTTATGTAATTTCTGCTTTGCCGATAAATCACTTTCGGTAATCGAATCAATCACCAATAGTTCTGTGTTAATGGCCTCAGACAAAACTTCAATGAGCACTTGGCTTTTATTATCGAAGTAGCGATAAACCAGACCACTTGATACACCCGCTTGCTCTGCAATTGTTTGTATTTGTGCGTCTTTAAACCCTCCCTCTGAAATTAATTTTCTGGCTGAACTCAAAATCGACTTACGATTTTGCTCCATCCGCTCTTGCATTAAAGATGATCGTTTATAGCTCATAATTTATTCTCTAACAAATAAAATGAATTGTAAATCATTTTATGAATCTGTATTCACTTTTTTAAAAAATCATTGTATGGTACATATCAAATACCCACAAAATATTTTATGGACAACAAATATAACCAATAGGATGAAAATATCATGAACCTCCGCAGCTTGAATTTCGGTCTAGATGAAACTTTAATTGCGCTTCAAGATTCAGTAGCCGCATTTTGTGCAAAGGAAATTGCACCAATTGCCCAACAAGTTGATCAAGACAACAAATTCCCTGCACATCTCTGGAAAAAATTCGGAGATATGGGTCTTTTAGGCATGACCGTTTCTGAAGAATATGGCGGTGCCAATATGGGTTATTTAGCTCATATTATTGCCATGCAAGAAATTTCTCGTGCTTCGGCAGCCATTGGCCTCTCTTACGGTGCTCATTCTAATTTATGTGTAAACCAAATTAACCGAAACGGTAACGAGCAACAAAAGCAGAAATATTTACCCAAACTGATTTCTGGCGAATATGTAGGTGCCCTTGCGATGTCTGAACCAAATGCTGGTTCTGATGTGGTTAGCATGAAATTACGTGCTGAGCAAAAAGGCGATTATTTCGTTTTAAATGGTTCAAAAATGTGGATCACCAACGGCGGTGATGCAGATGTACTCGTGGTTTATGCAAAAACTGACCCTAAAGCTGGTGCGAAAGGCATGACTGCTTTTTTAGTTGAAAAAGGCATGAAAGGCTTCAGTCACGGCAACCATTTAGACAAACTTGGTATGCGTGGCTCTAACACTTACCCACTGTTTTTTGACAATGTGGAAGTGCCTGCTGAAAACGTACTTGGTGGCGTGGGTAATGGTACAAAAGTACTCATGAGCGGCCTAGACTATGAACGTGCAGTTTTAAGTGCCGGACCTTTAGGAATTATGGATGCCTGTTTAGATGTGGTGATTCCTTATTTACATCAACGCGAACAGTTTGGTCAGGCTTTAGGTGAATTCCAGCTCATGCAGGGCAAACTTGCCGATATGTATTCAACATGGTTGGCATGTAAAGCATTAGTTTATGCGGTTGGTGCTGCTTGTGACAAAGCCGACCATGACCGCAGCCTACGTAAAGATGCTGCAAGTGCCATTTTATATTCTGCCGAAAAAGCCACATGGATGGCAGGCGAAGCAATTCAAAGTCTGGGCGGCAACGGTTATATCAATGAATTCCCTGCTGGTCGTTTATGGCGCGATGCAAAACTTTATGAAATTGGTGCCGGGACTTCTGAAATTCGCCGCATGCTGATTGGCCGCGAACTCTTCAATGAAACCAAATAATAATTATAAATAAGGACGCATCTTATGAACCAATTACAAAGCAAGATTAATGTTCGAAGTGAAGACTTCAAAACAAACCAGCAAGCCATGCAAACATTGGTCACAGATCTAAAACAAGTTGCCCAGCATATTGCTTTAGGTGGTGGAGAAAATGCCCGTCAAAAACATTTGGCTCGAGGTAAACTTTTACCCCGTGAACGTATTGATCAACTGGTTGATGTCGGCACAGCATTTTTAGAAATTGGTCAATTGGCAGCGTACAACGTTTATGAAGATGATGTTCCAGCTGCGGGTGTGATTGCAGGTATTGGTCAAGTTAACGGCATCACTTGCATGATCGTTGCCAACGATGCAACGGTTAAAGGTGGAACGTATTACCCTCTTACGGTCAAAAAGCATTTACGTGCACAAGAAATTGCCGAACAAAATCACTTGCCTTGTATTTATTTGGTGGACTCAGGTGGTGCCTATTTACCAATGCAAGATGAGGTTTTCCCTGACCGCGATCACTTCGGGCGCATTTTCTATAATCAGGCACGCATGTCGAGTCTGGGTATTGCCCAAATTGCTGTAGTGATGGGTAGCTGTACCGCAGGTGGCGCTTATGTACCTGCCATGTCTGATGAGACCATTATTGTCCGTAATCAAGGTACGATTTTCTTAGGTGGTCCTCCTCTGGTAAAAGCTGCAACTGGTGAAGTGGTGAGCAGTGAAGATTTAGGCGGTGGTGATGTGCACACACGTCTTTCAGGTGTGGCTGACCATCTAGCAGAAAATGATGAACATGCAATTGCGATTGCCCGTAACATTGTCGCTAACTTGAATAAGAAGCCAAATGATTTAAATAAGCAAGTTGATGAACCATTGTTTGATGCATCTGAACTCTACGGCGTGGTGCCAAGTGATGCACGTAAGCCTTTTGACATCCGCGAAGTGATTGCACGCATTGTAGATGGCTCTCGTTTTGATGAGTTTAAAGCACGTTTTGGCTCAACCCTCATTACTGGTTTTGCTTCGCTTTATGGTATGCCAGTCGGCATTATTGCCAATAACGGGATTTTATTTTCAGAGTCGGCACAAAAAGGTGCGCACTTTATTGAACTTTGCACACAGCGCAATATTCCATTGTTATTTCTTCAAAACATTACTGGCTTTATGGTGGGCCGTCAGTACGAAAATGAAGGGATTGCAAAAAATGGCGCTAAACTGGTCATGGCAGTTGCAACCGCAAATGTACCAAAACTCACCCTAATTATTGGCGGTTCATTTGGTGCGGGTAACTACGGCATGTGTGGACGCGCTTATTCACCACGCTTTTTATGGACATGGCCGAACTCTCGTATTTCAGTGATGGGCGGCGAACAAGCAGCCAGCGTACTTTCAACTTTAAAACGCGATCAAATTGAGCAAAAAGGTGCCGAGTGGTCAGCTCAACAAGAAGATGAGTTTAAACAACCCATTCGTGAACAATACGAACGCCAAGGCCATCCGTACTATGCTTCTGCCCGCCTTTGGGATGACGGTGTAATTGACCCAGCTCAAACACGTCAAGTACTTGGTTTAAGCCTTGCTGCTGCCATGAATGCTCCAATCCAGCCAACCAAATTTGGCGTGTTCCGCATGTAAGAGGTGTATATGAGCTATCAATTTTTACAACTCGAACAACAAGGTCAAGTTGCCTATGTTTGGCTAAATCGCCCTGAACTACACAATGCCTTCAATACAACAGTGATTGAAGAATTGCATGCTTGCTTTAAGCAAATCAATACACGTGATGATATTCGTGTTGTGGTTTTAGCCGGTCGTGGCAAAAGCTTTTCGGCAGGCGCTGACCTGAATTGGATGAAACAGGCAGGTCAGGCATCTTCAGCAGAAAATGAAGCGGATGCTCTAAAACTCGCGCAAATGTTAGATGCACTTGCAACGCTGAGACAACCAACCATTGCCCGCGTTCATGGCATTGCCTTTGGCGGCGGTATGGGCTTGGCATCGGCTTGTGATATTTGCATTGCCAGCACAGATGCCAAGTTTGCAACTTCTGAAGTGCGTTTAGGCCTTGCACCCTCTACCATTAGTCCCTATGTAATTCGTGCGATTGGTGCAAGACAAGCCTCTCGTTACTTCTTAACTGCTGAGCGTATTTCGGCACGTGACGCCAAACAAATTGGCTTGGCACATGAAGTCGCAGATGCTGAAGACTTAGACAGAAAAGTTCAAGAAATTATTAATGCTCTATTACTTGGTGGACCACAAGCTCAAGCGGCATCAAAACAACTCATTCAAATGGTGAGCAATCAAACCATGAGCAATGACTTGCTACAACAGACAGCACATCATATTGCTCAAGTTCGCCAAGGTAGCGAGGCAAAAGAAGGTCTGAGTGCCTTTTTAAATAAACAACAGCCTGCTTGGGTTTCTAACTCGAATAACAACAATTAAGGACGATCATCATGTTTGAAAAGATTTTAATTGCGAACCGTGGTGAAATTGCCTGCCGTGTGATTCGTACAGCTAAAAAATTAGGTATTGCAACGGTTGCTGTTTACTCTGATGCAGACGCAAATGCACAACATGTCAAACTTGCAGATGAAGCCATCTATATTGGCCAGTCGCCTGCGACTCAAAGTTATTTACAAGCTGACCGCATTATTCAAGCTGCCATTGATACAGGTAGCCAAGCGATCCATCCGGGCTACGGCTTTTTATCAGAAAATGACCAGTTTGCACTTGCTTGCCAACAACACAATATTTGCTTTATTGGCCCACCAGTCGATGCCATTTTAGCTATGGGTTTAAAAGCAACCTCTAAAGCTTTAATGGAAAAGGCAGGTGTTCCTTTAACACCGGGTTATCATGGAACCAACCAAGATGCTGAATTTTTAAAACAACAGGCAGACCAAATTGGCTATCCAGTTTTAATTAAAGCCAGTGCCGGCGGTGGCGGTAAAGGCATGAGTCTGGTTGAACGCAGTGAAGATTTTCTGCATGCATTAGCTTCTTGTAAGCGCGAAGCCAAATCAAGTTTTGGTAATGATGATGTCTTGATCGAACGCTATGTGATTCAACCGCGTCACATTGAAGTACAAGTGTTTGGCGATACACATGGCAACTATGTGCACTTGTTTGAACGCGATTGTTCGGTACAACGTCGCCACCAAAAAGTATTAGAAGAAGCTCCAGCTCCACAAATGCCAAGCGAAAAACTTGATGCGATGCGTCAGGCTGCTATTGATGCTGCACGTGCAGTAGACTATGTGGGTGCTGGTACGGTCGAGTTTATTGTGGAACAAGATGGTACGGCGTATTTCATGGAAATGAATACCCGCTTACAAGTCGAGCACCCAGTGACAGAAATGATTACAGGTGAAGACTTGGTTGAATGGCAACTTCGTGTAGCTTATGGCGAACCATTACCTAAACTACAAAACGAATTACAAATTCACGGCCACGCGCTCGAAGCACGAATCTATGCCGAAGAACCTGAAAAAGGCTTTTTACCTGCGATTGGTAAAATTGACTATTTGCACTACCCAACTCAAAACCAATATGTGCGTGTAGACAGCGGTATTGTTGAAGGCGATGAAATCACGACCTATTACGACCCAATGATTGCCAAACTCATCGTATGGGGTAAAAACCGTGAAGCTGCACTCATTCAAATGCAGCATGCTTTAAGTCAATTTCATGTCGATGGCTTAGGTAACAACATTGCCTTTCTTGAAAAGATTGTTCGCAGTGAATCTTTTAAACAAGCTAAGCTTGATACCAACTTAATTCAACACGAACAAAACTTCTTGTTTAGCCCTGAAGAGATTAAACCAGAACTTGTGGTGGCAGCGGCATTTATTGAGTTTCTAAGTAAACTTAATAACAACAGCTCAAGCCAAAAACAGCTTTGGCAGGCTCAACCACTTTGGCGTTTAAATATTACCTATCAGCACAGCATTAAACTGAACTATTTAAACCAAAATATTCAGATCAAATTTGCATCATCTGAGCATGGTTTCACCGCAGAATATAACGGACAAAGCTACCCGATTTCAGGTCAATTAATTGATGCACATACAGCCTCTGTTCAAATTGGTGGGACTAAGCAAAAGCTGTCTTTCAACCAAAGTCAGCAAGGCATTACCTTGTTCCAAAATGGGCAAAGCTATAAGTTTGCTTATATTCGCCAAGACTTTAATCAGGTAGATCACCAAGCCGATGAAGGTCACTTAAAAGCCCCAATGCCAGGTGTAGTTACCCAAGTGCTGGTGAGTGCAAATCATAGCGTGAAAAAAGACGATATTTTAATGACGCTTGAAGCAATGAAAATGGAATACACCATTCGTGCTCCTAAAGACGGCGTGATTGTAGACTCCTATTTCCAAGTCGGTGATCAAGTTAAAGCTGGCGATGAGCTTGTGGAATTTCAGCCTGCTCAGGAGGAAGTTGCATGAGTGAGTTTGTCAAAATTGTGGAGGTCGGTCCCAGAGACGGCCTCCAAAATGAAAAGCAGGCTTTGACCGTCGAACAACGCTTAAACTTTATTAATGACCTGATAAATGCAGGCCTAAAATCTATTGAAGTGGGTTCATGCGTTTCGGCAAAATGGGTGCCGCAAATGGCTCAAAGTGACGAGCTATTTAAGCTGTTACCCCAGACCACAGATGTGCAATTTAGCCTGCTCACCCCCAATATCAAAGGTTTTGAAACTGCTCAAGCAGTAGGATGCAAAGAAGTTGCGGTTTTTACCGCAGCTTCTGAAAGCTTTACCCGTAAAAATATTAACTGCTCTATTGATGAAAGCTTTGAAAAATTTAGCGATGTTATTGCCGCAGCAAAAGCACATAACATCCGTGTACGCGGCTATGTCTCTTGTATTGTCGATTGCCCTTATGAAGGCGCGATTGCGCCGGAGCAAGTGGTGAAAGTCGTTAAGCGGCTCTATGACATGGGCTGCTATGAAGTGTCTTTGGGTGAAACCATTGGCACCGCAACACCAGATCGAGTTCAAAAGGTTTGGCAAGCTTGCCTTTCTGAACTCGACAGTAAGGTTTTAGCTGGGCATTTCCACAACACCTATGGCATGGCGATTGCCAATATTTATCAGTCTTTACAGCAAGGCATTCGTGTTTTTGACTCGTCTCTTGCAGGACTCGGTGGTTGCCCTTATGCCAAAGGAGCTTCGGGTAATGTATCAACTGAAGATTTGTTCTATTTACTATCCCACATGGGGTTTGAAACTGGCATCGACTTAGAAAAGTTAATGCAAGCCAGCCAAAATATTAGCAATGTATTAAACCGAAAAAGCTTGTCTAATTATGCAAATGCTTATTGGCAAACCAAGTGTGCGTAGTAATAAATAAAATAACTCAACTTCTGGTATAAGGCTTAATCTATTAGGCTAAGTACCAGATCATCCTATCTCATCTTTATCTCATTTCATTCAGGAATTGGGACTAAATCCATCATGCAATTTATTTAAAATCTATCATTCATCTCTGTATTAAATGCTCCTCTCAACAGAAGCATTCTCTACCCTATTTTTATTCTAATCCGTATTATTGTTCATCCTTTTCTATCTTAGTCCTTAAGAATTTATCTCATTATTTATAAAAATAAGATGCATCCATTTCAATTCTTGGCGAAATATATTCTTCCACCCAATCCAACCATGCACGCGTTTTGGCATCAATAAAATGGCGTGAAGGCAATAAGGTATAGACCCCAATATCGGGCGAACGCCACTCAGGCAAGATATGGCATAATCTTCCATTTTGAACTGCCTCTAAAGCCGAAAACATCGGTAATAACGCCACGCCCATATCTTGTTGCACCACATCTAACAATAACTCAGGGTTATCTGCAATGAGTTGCCCACCAATATCAATTTGGTAAGACTCACCATTTGCATTTAACAAGTGCCAATCTGCTGTAATCGATGGATTAACTAATCGTAAACAAGCATGATTTTTTAAGTCTTCTGGTGACTTAGGAACACCATGTTTTTCTAAATACGCAGGTGAAGCACATAAAACAGAAAAAATAGTGCCAATTCTGCGTGCAACAAAGCGGGAATCTGTTAAAGACTCAGTGAGATAGAGACTCACGTCTACCCCTTTCGCCAACAGGTCTGGAACGTACTGCGATGTCGTATATTCCACCGTTAACTCGGGATAATTTTTGCAAAACTCGGCCATGACTGGAAAAACATAGTGATGCCCGAAGCTTCCCATGCTTAATACACGTAAACGCCCTTTCGGTTTAGATGCTGTTCCTGTTACTTCTGATTCTGCTTCATCCACTATTGAAATGACTTGGCGACAGCGCTCTGCATAAGTCGCACCAATATCGGTCAGAGCCTGCTGGCGCGTTGAGCGTTGTATTAATTTTGTACCTAAGCGTGTTTCTAGCTCGCTGATAAGACGTGAAACCTGTGCTGTGGTCAGATCCATCTGCTCAGCTGCTGCTGTGAAACTCCCGCTATCAATCACTTTTAGGAATGCATGCATCGCATGCAATAGTCCACCATCGAGATTTTTGCGCATAACGTAAATATGTTTTCCTAAATTACGGATTGTTGCACCAGTTTAGATCAACCACAATGACTAAATGTACATACATTGGCACTAATTCTTTTTTAAGAAGAGGAACCGATCTTTTTTTATTTCGTATGTCACTTGCTCCAAATATTCAACTGGATGTTGAAAAAAGAAAGTAGTCCGAGCTACTAAAAATTCTAAGGAGATATAAATGAACATAGCTACAAAAGTCACTCCAAATATTATTGCAACAAAGGATGTGTCACTTGAAGATAAATATATAAGTGATAACGGTACAGCATATATGACCGGCATTCAGGCACTTGTTCGATTGCCTCTTGCTCAGACTCGCCGTGACGCGATTAATGGTTATCATACTGCTGGTTTTATTTCTGGTTATCGCGGTTCTCCTGTTGGTAACTATGATAGTTTCCTTTGGCAAGTTCAAGGATTACTTAAATCCCATAATGTTGTATTTCAACCTGGTGTAAACGAAGACTTGGCTGCTACCGCAATCTGGGGTACCCAACAAGTTAATCTTTCAGGCCAAGGCAAATATGATGGAGTGTCTTCATGGTGGTATGGTAAAGGCCCGGGTGTTGACCGTTCAGGCGATGTACTCCGCCATGCGAACTTAGCTGGTACCTCTGAACGTGGTGGTGTCGTTGCTTTATTTGGTGATGACCACTCTTGTAAATCTTCTACAATCCCTCATCAGTCTGAACATGTCATGATTGGTTGTGGTATTCCAATTTTCTACCCAACATCCGTTCAACAAATTTTAGACTTTGGTGTACACGCGATTGCCGTTTCACGTTTTTCTGGCCTATGGTCTTCAATGAAGCTGGTCAGTGAAATTGTAGAAACTTCTGCTTCAGTTCATGTTGATCTAGACCGAGTTAATCCCGTTATACCGGAAGATGTCAATTTCCCTGCCGACGGCGTTAATATCCGTTGGCCAGATCATGGCATTCAGCAAGAAGAACGTCTTTATAAATATCGCTTACCTGCTGTTTTGGCCTATGCACGCGCGAATAAAATCAACACCGTAACATGGCCTTGTGAAAATGCCCGTATTGGTATTGCCGCAAGTGGTAAAGGTTATTTAGATACGATTGAAGCCTTACGCATTTTAGGTATTGAAGATGAAACTGCCCAACAGCTTGGGCTACGTGTTTATCAGGTTGGTCTAATTTGGCCTTTAGAACCTCAAGGCGTTCGTGAATTTGCTGAAGGTTTACAAGAACTGATCGTTATTGAAGAAAAACGTCCAATTATTGAAGCACAAATTAAAGATGAGCTGTATTCACTTCCTGATGGCAAACGCCCACATGTGATTGGTAAAGCCACCGATGGGAAAGGTGAATGGAGTACCTCTATTGAGGAAGCACCACTCATTGGTCACTATGAGTTTCAGCCTGAACCTATTGCAAAAATGCTGGCTACTCGCTTCTTAAAACTAGATATTCCAGAAAGCTTAAAAGTACAAATCCAAAATAGAATCGACTTACTGCTAAAAGCAGAGCAAGAATCAAAACGTGTAATCGATCTTGCTGAACGTAAACCGTATTTCTGTAGTGGTTGCCCACATAACTCATCAACAGTCGTTCCTGAAGGTAGCCGTGCACTTGGTGGTATTGGTTGTCACTATATTGCCGTTTCACTTGACCGTGGTACCGAAACATTCTCGCAAATGGGTGGTGAAGGTGTAAGTTGGGTGGGTGCATCACCATTTACCAATGAAAAACACATTTTTGCCAACCTTGGTGATGGAACCTATTTCCACTCTGGTTACTTAGCAATTCGTCAATCTATCGCTGCAAAAACTAATATTACCTACAAAATCCTCTACAATGATGCGGTCGCTATGACAGGTGGTCAACATGTAGATGGGCATTTGAGCGTTGCACAATTAACTCGCCAGCTCGATGCTGAAGGTATTAAAAAACAAGTTATTGTCACTGATGAAGTTAAACTATTAAACGAAGAAGACGGCATTGCACCGGGTGTAGAAATTCGCCACCGCAATGAACTCGACGCGGTTCAACGTGAGTTACGTGAAGTTTCAGGTGTGACCGCTTTAATTTATGTACAAACCTGTGCCAGTGAAAAACGCCGTCGCCGTAAACGTGATGCCTACCCTGACCCAGCTGAGCGTTTATACATTAACAGTGATATTTGCGAAGGCTGTGGCGACTGTTCGAAAAAATCAAACTGTTTATCTATTGAGCCAGTAGAGACAGCTTTAGGTACTAAGCGTCAAATTAACCAAAGTAGCTGTAATAAAGACTTCACTTGTGCTGAAGGGTTCTGCCCAAGTTTTGTGACTGTTCATACACGTGATATGAAACGTCCTGCTAAATTTGAAGGAATTGGCGCAGGCTGGCCAACATCACCAATCATTCCTCAGTTATATGATGTTCCAAGTCGTATTATGGTTGGTGGTATTGGCGGTACAGGTGTTGTGACTATTGGTGCACTCCTTGGTATGGCGGCTCACCTCGAAGGTAAAGCAACACGTGTGATGGACATGGCTGGACTTGCACAAAAAGGTGGTACGGTTTATTCATACGTACAACTTGCAGCAAGTGATGAACAAATTTCTTCTACCAAAATTCCAGCAGGACAATGTGAATTACTGATTGGTGCCGATGCCGTAGTCGCTGGCGGTAGTGCCGCACTTTCTCGCTTAAGAGATGATGCTTTAGTCATTGTTAATGAAGACAGCACGCCGACTTCTGACTTTATTAAATCTCGTGACTGGTATGCACCTATTACCGATTTAATTGATCGTCTTCGTGGTCGTGTTCGTCAAGGTCAATTGGTTTCATTACCAGCCGCTCGTATTGCAACACAACTATTGGGCGATGCAATCTATACCAACCAGTTATTACTCGGTATGGCATGGCAGTCTGGCCGCATTCCGCTCTTACGTGAAAGCATTGAAAAAGCAATTAAGTTAAATGGTACTGCTGTTGAAAAGAACATCGAAGCTTTCCGTGTGGGTTGTCATCTTGCAAGTGATCCAACTTTAGCTGCACGTTTACTTGCGGCAATGCCAAAAACCAAAACGCCGCAAACGTTGGCTGAACTTGTTGAAGACCGCTCTACTCGTCTGACAGACTATTGGAATGACGCTTATGCGACTAAATACCGTACGCTGGTAGAGCTGGCTGCTAAAAAGTTACCAGAAGAATTAACTGGTACGATTGCAACCCAACTTTATAGAGTCATGGCGTACAAAGATGAATATGAAGTTGCACGCCTGTTAACAGGCAAAAGCTTCAAAGAATCGATTGAAACACAGTTCGGTCAAGGCTTACGTTTAACGTATCACCTTGCTCCACCAGCACTATTAGGTGGTCTACAAAATGTTCGTAAACGTGCATTTGGTTATTGGATGCGCTTCCCAATGATGATGCTTGCTCGCCTACAATGGCTTCGTGAGACTTTCCTCGACCCATTTGCGCGCCAAGAAGAACGTCAACACGAACAAGCATGGCGTGACCGTTACATCGCATTTGTTGAAGCACTGGTTGAAGCTCCAGAAAATCATAACTTGGCTGTTGCTGAACAAATTGCAAAATTACCAGCAGAAGTTCGTGGTTATGGACATATCAAAATGAAAGCAATGGACGCTGCAAAACAGCGTTGGGATGAACTTACACCAACACTGATTAAAGTTCGTAGCTAAGAAATTGCTTAAAAATTAAATCTCGAAATAAAAAAGTCATCCTGAGGGATGACTTTTTTATGGGTTCAAATATTTATTTGACCATCTTACGTAAAGTTAAAATCTGCTCGCTTCTTCCAAATGGGCCATAGAGGTCATGTAAAACCGCACTGGTTAAGCCAATGCCATCCGATCCATATTGCTGAACAGTTTCTAAACCTAGCCATTTACCTTGCGGATAACGATGCATGTGAATTTGCAAATCAAGATTTGGAAAGCCCCACGTAAACTCACCTTCTTGTCTTGGCACAATTCCGTTTGCGGTATCCACCATTCCAATCAAATGTGCAAAATCTGTAGTCGGTTGCCCTTCAACCATTTCTTTATCATTATTTAGCCAAACAATGCCTTTACCTGCGCGATGCTGATCATCAATTTTTGTCACTAGTGTTTGAATAAAACCACCCGGCCATCTTTTCATACCCTTCCACTCTGTAAAAGAGTCTGGATGATGAACTGGCTGATCTTCAAGCCCAGCAATATCAGAACTGTCTTGAGTACACATTCGCCATGCTCTGGCAACAATACAAGTTTTACCTTGTGCTTGCATTTCAGCTTCTATTAGCTCAATTGTTTTTCCGGCACGAATCACTTGGGTCTTAATTGTAAATTCACCAAATGCAATAAGACCGAAAATATCAAAACTAATTCGACCAATTCTCATGCCTTGTCGTGGTGAAAACTGCTCTAACTCCGCTACTATTAAGCCACTTGCTGGTGCCATATGCTGTTCATGGGGGTTCCAAGTGCCTTGTGCATGAACAGTTGAGCAATAATGAGCAATGACCTCACCTTGAGGACCAATTGATCTATTCAGTAATTGATAATAAGCATTCATGATTTTCTTTCCTTAGTCCTTATCGAACATCAATATTTAATGAAAGTTCACATTTTAATGCTTATATTAATGGTCTACTCCTTTGACTAAATTGGTTTTTCCTACCAAAAACTCATGAGTCTAAAGTTACAAATTTAATCAATGGGTAAAATTCCACATGAAAATCCCACCCATTGATTCTCAAAAACTACTATTTGTTAGAATGCAAAAGCCTCTTGATCAAGCTCCATGACAGATTCAGCTCCTGACTCAATTGCGGCTGCATGGCTTTGTGTACGGTGTAGAAGTTTTTGATAGAAAAACTTAGCTGTTGTTAACTTCGCTTTATAAAAAGCTTCCTCTTGTGTACCCAGCTCTAATCTTTCATGGGCAACTTGTGCCATTCGGGCCCAAAGATAGGCAAACACGACGTAACTGGAAAAATAAAGATAATCAACCGAAGCTGCCCCAATTTCTTCAGGGTTGTGCTTCGCTTTTTCAGCAATTGTTGTGGTGAGCGATAACCATTGCTGCTTAAGTTCACCTAATTTTTCTAAATAAGGTTTCAGTACTACATTCGCTTGATGTTGAAGAATGAATTGATCAATTAAATCCGTCATATTATTTAAGAGCTTGCCTTCTGAATTTAAGACTTTCCGTGCAAGTAAATCTAAAGATTGGATTTCAGTTGTTCCCTCATACAATGTTGAAATGCGTGCATCGCGTACAATTTGCTCCATTCCATGCTCAACAATAAACCCATGCCCACCAAACACCTGAACACCATGTTTTGCAGACTCATTACCAGACTCAGTTAAAAAGGCTTTAGCAATAGGCGTTAAAAAAGCCAGTAGATTATCGGACTGTTTTTGCTGTTCTTGATCGGATGAACTTTCAACAATGTCTACATGTTGAGCTAGAAAATAAGCCAACGCACGTCCACCTTCAGCAAATGCTTTTTGTGTCATTAACATTGCACGTACGGCAGGATGCACAATAATCGGATCGGCATTCTTTTCTGGATATTTTGGACCAGATAATGAACGCATTGCGAGGCGTTCTTTGGCATAACTTAATGCGCCTTGAAATGAAATTTCAGAAGCAGCGAGCCCTTGTACTGCCGTTCCAATGCGCGCGGTATTCATAAAGGTAAACATACAATTCAGCCCACGATTTTCCGGACCAATCAAGTAACCTTGAGCACCATCAAAGTTAAGAACACAGGTGGCATTTCCGTGAATACCCATTTTATGTTCAATGGCACTACAGACGACCTGATTGCGATCTTGCAAATTACCTTCATCATCTACATTAAATTTAGGCACGATAAACAAAGAAATACCTTTTGTGCCTGCGGGTGCCTGAGGTAATCGAGCTAAAACAATATGAATAATATTTTCAGAAAGATCGTGTTCACCTGCCGATATAAAAATCTTTTCCCCAGTAATTGAGTAACTACCATCCGGATTTGGTTCAGCCTTAGTTCTAATTAAACCGAGGTCCGAGCCCGCATGTGATTCGGTTAAACACATGGTTCCAGTCCAGATTCCACTAATTAACTTGGTTAAAAACTGCTGCTTTTGCTGTTCTGTTCCGTGGTGTTCAATTGTTCTCATCGCACCATGAGATAACCCCTGATACATTGCCCAAGCCCAGTTAGAACCACACAACATTTCAGAAATCGCAATGCGTAATAGAGTTGGTAAGCCCTGCCCACCATATTCAGGGTCAGCGGTTAGTGAGGTAAATCCAAGTTCGGCATATTTTTGGTAGGCTTCTTTAAAACCTTTCGGTGTAGTCACTACGCCCTGATTTAAATGACACCCTTCTTGATCACCATTTTGATTAATAGGTGCCAATTCATTTTCACAGAAATCTGCTGCTGCCTCTAAATATTGATCAATTAATTCTCGATTTACGCTTTCCTGATATTTGCTTAAACGTTGGTAGTTCTGTTCTGTTTCAAGCATTTCATGCAGAACAAATTGCATATCACGTAATGGAGCTTTGTATAAAGGCATAGTTTTTCCCTTTCACTTCACTGTCTGTGTCATGCAGGCAGATATGTTTTTCCTTGAATAGACTTTTATTTTTTCAACTCAACCAAAATATCAAAAAATTTCTTATAGCAAAACTAATTTTCACTATTTTCATAAAATTTAACAAGTAAAAACATTCATTAAATATTCAATATATTGTATTTAAATAGTTTTATTAAATTAATGCGTGTAGAAATAAAAAACTGATTGCTATTTTAATTTTGTACTGCAAAATATTATTCCGTAAAAAATCATTTTATAGTATTGTTATTACATTGCTTAATCATCCAAGGACGATTTATGGATAGCCCGAAATACACAGGTCTTGAATTTTTAACAGCTTTAAAAAATGGCGAAGTTTCTCCATCGCCTATGGCTCACACCATCCCCATGCAACTAGTAGAAGTTTCCGAAGGTAAAGCCACTTATAAAGTTACACCTAAGCAAGAACATCGAAATATACAAGGCGGTGTACACGGCGGCTTTTGTGCCACAGCTTTAGATACAGCTACAGGAAGTGCTGCGCATACTCTACTCGAACATGGAGTGGGTTATGGGACTATTGATTTGAATGTAAAAATGATTCGTCCTATGCAAGTTGATACGTCTTACTACGCAAAGGCCGAGTTGATTAATGCGGGGCGCAATATTATTAGCACCGAAGGTAAAATCGTGGATGAAAACGGAAAAGTATATGCTTTTGCCACTGCCACATTAATGATTATTCGAAAATAAAAGCCCTGTTAAGCTCCTCCTTATGGAGCTTTTTCTTGCTTTGCAATTTTGTCCATTTCATAGAAATCTAAGCGATCAATCATAAAACTCACAATAGCCAAACTTATACCTAAAGCCACACAGGCTTCCCATCCCCAGTGTTTCCATGCATAAACTGCAATAAAAGAGCCCAAGGCCGCTCCACCGAAATAGAGCGTCATATAAATTGAGTTAATGCGGGAACGCGCCTGCGCGGAAATTCGATAAACCAGATTTTGATTGAGTACATGAAATGCCGACAGCCCAAAGTAAGCCATAATTACGCCAACCGCATAGGCCACTAAAGATTGCTGTGCAAAAAATAGTGGTATCCATGCAGTAATTAATAAGACCATGCTAACCAGTGCAACTTTATTCTCAAGTCCCGCTGCAATTTTCTTACCCGCCCACGGTGTGGCAAACACCCCAGCTAACCCGACAATTCCAAATAGACCAATTTGGAAATCATTAAAATGATAAGGAGCATTGGCTAAAAGGAATGTCATGGTTGTAAAAATAAGTGCCAAAATACCAAAGCCAATTCCTCCAGCAAAACCACGGCGAAGCAGATGAGGTTGATGTACTGCTAATGAAAACAATGAACTGTAAATTTGTAGAATATTGAGTTGATGGGATTTACGCGCAACCGGTAATTTTGACCACATGATCCAAGCAAAAAACAGAATGACGATGCCACTAATTAAATAAACGGCATGCCAAGACCAAACCGTAGAAAGTAAACCCGCAATAGAGCGCGCCAATAAAATTCCCAAGAACAAACCACTCATGAGAGTTCCTACAACTTGCGGGCTTTTTTTCGGACCTGCCAAACCTGCGGCAAATGGAACCAAAACTTGAGTTGCAATAGAAAAGAATGTCGCTAAAAAGGTAAAGCCATATAAGACCGGTAAAGTTTGGCTAAAAGAAAGCCCCACTTGTGCAAGCCCCGTACAACACATGAGCAAACAAATATAACTACGCTTTTCAAAGAAATCACCGAGTGGTACCAATAGAAACAGACCAACTGCATAAGACAGTTGTCCAATCACAATGGTTAAAGCCACTTGCTCGGCATTAGCCTGCAAGGCTTTGGCAATTGAATAAATTAAAGGCTGGTTATAATAGTTCGAGCCCGCACAAATCCCGCATGTCATCGCCATGATAAAAATAAAGCTTTTTGACAAAATATTGTCTGCATCGGGTCGAACTATTTTTTCCATTTTTTAATTACGCCCTATTTTAAAATTTATACATCGACACAAAGTTTACACGTGACACATCGGCTGTTCTGCCATCAAAGACTTCTCGTTTACCTTGATGGTATTCCATACCGATATCCATTTGTTCAATAGGCGAATAAAAGACGTTAGCAGCATAGTCCGTTAAACGCTTATTGGCATCGGGATTGAGTTTTGCATAAGCCGTATCATCATCATAATCAAACATTGAAGCCGATAAGTTTGCACGCCATTGCTCATTGAATTTATATGAATAACCAATATTTACGCTATTGAGTTTATTCATAACTAAATCTGTTTTTTCTTCATTTAAAGAAAAATCACCCGCTGCATTTAAACTTGTTGAATTAGCCAAGCCGCTTTGCGTGGTATACGGCATAAACTTTTGATCACCAACAATATATTGATAATTTGCTTGCACCGATTGCTGTGGCGTTAATTGGTATTTTAACCCACCACCTGCGCCCCAACTTACTTTCTTCACTGTTGCGGTTGCTACATCTGCTGACTTCTCGTTAATAAAACCTTGAGCAAGTGCCGTTAAAGGACCTTGTTTAAAGCTATAGCGCCCCGTTAAAGTTGGAAATGCCGAGACTCTCGAACCTGTATATTCCAAGGCTACTTTTAAATCATTATTGGCATCTATTTTCCAGTCATAGCGAATTTGAGGCGTCCGTGTATAGGAAGTTCCCACAAATTGCGTGTAATCGACGGCTTCAGTACGTGTTTCCATGTTGGACATGAGCGACCATGTTTGACCAAATGTCCAGTCTTTATAGGTGAAAAATGCATGTCGAATACGGAATTTACCATCACCCGTTCCCATGTTAGAGCTATCAAAGAAATCGGCTTCAATATTTCCCGTCACTGCTTTATTTGGACTATTAAAATAAACACCTAATCTGCTTGCATTAATCATGGCATCAGAACGCGCATGATTTGAACGTTTTTCACTCTCAAAAGGTGTTCGGTACAGACTGCTGGTTGTTCTCCCCCCCGAATCAGGTGAAGATTTAAAATCGACCGCCGCATCAATACGGGCAATACCATAAACCTTAACATTGTCGGTCCAAGTCACCCATGACGGAGCAATAGGCTTAGTAGGCTCAACTGTTTTATTCTTTTCGATGTTTTCTTCAATTTTTACCTGTTTGACTTGTAAATTATTTTGAGTTTGCTTTTGAGCTGCAAGTTCTGCTTTTAACTTTTGCAGCTCGGTTTCCAGCAAATTAATTCTTTGTTCTGTATTATCTGAAGAATTTGCAAAAACAGTCCCTGAAGCCGCAGCACAAGCTGCAGCTAAAATTAATTTTTTCATCTTTTAATCCTTAAAGAAGCGTTTTTTCCGTGTGTAATTTAGGCTACACGTGCATCTATCAGTTCACAGTCCGTGACTGCCTGTAATTCATCAAGACTTAAGCCGTCTACCATTTCCGTCACATAAGCTTTTTGATCTTTGAGTTCAATAATGCATAAATCGGTATAAATACGGTTTACACACTGCTCACCAGTCATTGGATATGTAAGTTCCTTTACAATCTTGGACTCACCTTTTTTGGTGACATGTTCCATATAGACGTAAATCGTTTTAGCGCCAACTGCCAAATCCATGGCACCACCTACTGCCGGTACATCATCTGCTTTACCGGTATGCCAGTTTGCCAAGTCTCCATTTACAGCAACTTGAAATGCACCAATCACGCAAATATCTAAATGGCCACCACGCATAATGTCAAACGAGTCACCATGATGCATAAAGCATCCACCTTCTAATAAAGTGACAAGTTCTTTTCCAGCATTGACTAAGTCTTCATCTTCTTCACCTGGTTGTGGTGGCGGGCCAAAAGCCAAAACACCATTTTCCGAATGTAAAAAGATTTCTTTGTCTTTTGGCAAAAATTTGGCAACGTTAGTAGGCAGGCCAATACCTAAATTGACGTACGAACCTTCTGGAATGTCATTAGCAATGAGTTTGGCAATATCTTCACGAGAACGTTTTTGAACTGACATTAGATATCTCCTACTTTTACAACGTGCTGAACAAAAATTCCTGGTGTGATAATGCACTCTGGGTCAAGCGTTCCTAGCTCTACGGTGTCATTAACTTGAACAATGGTGTTTTTTGCGGCTTTTGCCATAATTGGGCCAAAATTACGGGCCGCTTTGCGGTAAGTTAAATTGCCCCAGCGGTCGGCCTTGTCTGCATAAATGAGTGCAAAATCAGCTTCAAGTGGATATTCAAGCACGTAATTTTTGCCATTAATAATTCGCGTTTCTTTACCCTCGGCAACTTTGGTGCCATAGCCTGTTGGAGTAAAAACAGCTCCTAATCCTGCACCTGCTGCTTGAATACGGCATGCCAAATTCCCTTGTGGAACCAGCTCTAGCTCGATTTTTCCCGCACGATATAAGTCTTGAAAAACAGTTGATCCAGCAGATTTCGGAAATGAACAAATCATTTTTTTAACGCAACCAGCAATAATCAGATTTGTTAAACCACGATCACCCGAAGCCGCATTGTTATTTACAATGGTGAGTTCTTTTTTTCCTAAATCAATTAAGGCCTCAATTAATTCAGCAGGTTGCCCCGTAACACCAAACCCGCCCGTCATGATGGTTGCTCCATCAGGAATAGCTTTTAAAATCGGTTCAATGTCACTGGTGATTTTATTTATCATCTCACTTGTCCCTTTTCATCCTTAATTTAAGGTGACAGATTGATCTGTCACTCTGCCTTTTGCGGGTTAAATAGTCGGTCTTTAATAAATAACAATGGAATCACGCCACAGATAAAGTACGCAGCAGCCATCACCAAGAGCCCTAAACCAATAGAACCACTTTGAGACAGATAACCAATTGTAAGTGGAGAGAAAATCGACAGAACCTTGCCAATATTATAGGCACCACCAACTGCAGAACCACGAATCGAAGTTGGGAAGCTTTCAGTCATATAGGTGGCATTAATGGCGTATGGAATACCGTAAAGGAACCCAAAGAACAGCATCATCCATAAAATATTAGTGGGTGTATTCAAATAGACAATGACTGGAATAAACAGTGCTGTACCAATGGTGCCAAATGCAAATACAGCACGGCGACCCAATTTATCTGCAACAATGCCTGCAATCACTTTGGCAAACATCATAATCAGGAAGGTACCGACCATATACATGGCCATTTCTTTAAACTTGATGCCTAGATCAGACTCTAAATAAGCTGGTAACCAGTTACTTACGCCGTAATAACCAAACTGTAAAGCGCCTGTACTAATAATCCAAAGAACAAACATGGTGCCATGTTTTTTATCTCTTAAAATTTCAAGATAAGGATTTTGACGTTTTTTAGGGTGAGAACTTTGAGCCACTTCTACAGCTTTTAATTGACGAGCTTTTTTCCATGATTCAGGTTCAGGTACACAAAAGTGCATCAAAATCGACAACACCACAGGGGTAATTGCAATCCAGTACAGGAAACGCCAGCCGTGTTCAGGAATAATATGACCTGCTAACAAGGTTGCAAGTAATGATCCTAAGGTATAACCCGTCATCAAGGTTGCCAATACCGTGGTACGATGTTTAGTCGGAACCATTTCTGACATTAAAATATTACAGGCAATATATAATGCACCCAGCCCCATCGAACCAAAGACACGTACAATGGCAAACTGCATATAAGAATCAGTAAAACCAAGCGCACATGTTAAAACTGAAGAATAAGCAATAAAAAACACAATAATGCGAACCCGTCCAAAACGGTCACATGCCCAACCACCAATCAGGCCACCAATTGCTGAACCTAAAAGTGTTAAACTTCCTAAAGTACCTGCCTGCACACCCGTTAAATGAAACTCTGCTTTAAGACTAGTAAGGCTCAATGCCAAAAAACCTAAATCGGCCCCATCACATAACAATGTTAAAAAAGCGAATATAAATGCTGTAATCCAAATCTTTTTTGGTGTCTGGATAGCTTCACTGCTAGCCGTATTCTGCGTAATTGTTTCTGTTGTCATGTCCATATCCTCAGAAGGAACATGAGGCATCCGATGCCTCATGGCATTTAATTTTTTATTAGGCTGTAGCTTCCCTAATCATGTTTTTGGCAATAATAATTTGTTGAACTTGCGTGGTTCCTTCATATAAACGGAACAAACGCACATCACGATAAAAACGTTCAATGGCATATTCGCTGATATAACCTGCCCCACCGTGAATTTGTACGCAGCGATCTGCCACTCGACCACACATTTCGGTCGCAAACATTTTTGCGCAAGACGCTTCGGTGCTAATGTTTTCGCCATTGTCACGGCGGCGAGCTGCATCTAGAACCATACATTTAGCAGCGTAAATCTCGGCTTTTGAGTCGGCGAGCATGGCTTGAATAAGCTGGAAGTTAGCAATAGGTTGCCCAAATTGCTTACGCTCAATTGCATAGTGAAGAGCATCATTTAACATACGCTCAGAAACACCCACGCTATATGCACCAATGTGCAAACGCCCTTTATCTAGAACTTTCATGGCAGTTTTAAAACCAACACCTTCTACACCGCCAATCAGTGCAGATGCAGGTACTCGGCAATTTTCAAAAATGACATCACAGGTATGAGAACCCTTTTGCCCCATTTTTTGATCAATTTTGCCCAAGGTAATACCGGGTGTGTTGGCTTCTACTAAAAAGGCTGAAATACCACCCGATCCTTTAATTTCAGGATTGGTTCGTGCCATTACCGTAAAAGTTGCAGCATGCGGTGCATTGGTAATAAAACGCTTAGTACCATTTAGAACGTAAAAATCACCATCTTTTACTGCACTGGTTTTTAAAGAGGCTGCATCCGACCCTGACTCAGGTTCAGTTAAACAAAATGAACCTATAATTTCGCCACTTGCATAACGTGGTAAATATTTTTGCTTTTGCTCTTCTGTGCCATCAATCAAAATCGCGCTTGAGCCAATTCCGTTATTAGTTCCAATTAAAGAGCGGAAAGCTGGTGAAGTCTGTCCAAGTTCAAATGCAACTCTAACCTCTTCTTCCATGGTGATGCCTAAGCCACCATATTCTTCTGGAATTGTGAGTCCAAACAAACCAAGCTCACGCATTTGCTGCACAATGTCATCCGGAATTTTATCTTTCTCTACCACTTCGTTTTCACGAGGGATCAATTCATTTTTTACAAAATCTCGAATTGTTGAAAGTAATTGCTCCAACATCCCTTCATCACGGATCATCTGTGATCTCCCTTCTTATGTATTTTCATCGTACCCATCAGCCAATTCCAGCTTGTATGGATACCATGTTTTAAATCTTGTTTACTGCGGATTTGTTTCATAGTACGAGAACGAAAACACAAATTTCAAGCTTTTTTGAAAATTAATTTCGTTTAACGAAATTTAAAAACATGCCAATACACAATATCAATCACTTAGGTTCTTTAAGGGATCACAATTGCTCTATTGGAGTAAATAAGACTTGAAATAAATTCCAAAATAAGCATCATAAAAGGAATATAGTTTTGATATGCGAAACAAGGAATGCGAAAATGAGCAAAGAAATAGGGAATAATTTCGTAGATGTTGATTACACCATTCAAAAAATAGCGATTGTAAAAATTAACCGCCCAGAAGCTAAAAATGCCTTAAACGGTGAAGTTCGTAAGCAATTAGCACAAATTTTTTCCGAATTAAGTTTTAACGATGAGATCAATGCAGTTGTACTCACTGGCGGCGATGAAGTCTTTGCCGCGGGTGCAGATTTAAAAGAAATGGCAACAGCAACTTCAACAGAAATGCTATTACGTCACACTGAACGTTATTGGAACGCAATTTCCCAGTGCCCTAAACCAGTGATTGCGGCTGTAAATGGCTATGCATTAGGTGGTGGCTGCGAATTGGCAATGCATGCCGACATTATTATTGCCGGTAAAAGTGCAGTTTTTGGACAACCAGAAATCAAAGTTGGTTTAATGCCAGGTGCTGGCGGCACACAACGTTTATTTCGTGCAGTCGGTAAATTTCATGCTATGCGCATGATTATGACAGGTGCAATGGTGAAGGCTGAAGAAGCTTATATCATTGGGCTTGTTTCACAAGTGACAGAAGACGACCAAACTATTCCAACCGCTATTCAAATGGCACAAAGCCTAGCAAAAATGCCACCTATCGCCTTGCAGCAAATTAAAGAAGTTGCACTCATGAGTGAAGATGTTCCATTAAATGCGGGCTTAACCCTAGAGCGTAAAGCATTCCAACTGCTGTTCTCTACCGAAGATAAAAATGAAGGTGTTCAAGCTTTTATTGAAAAGCGTAAACCGTCTTATCAAGGTAAATAATTTAAATAGATAACAACAAAGGAATGAAAATGGCTAAAAAAGTATTTATTAGTGCAGGTGGTTCAGGGATTGGACGCTGCATTGCTGAGGTATTTTTAAACAACGATGATGAGGTTTTCGTTTGTGATATCAATGGTAAAAGCCTAGAACAGTTTCAGAAAGATTATCCAAAGTTGCACATATATGCATGTGATTTAGCAGAGCCTGAGCAAATTAAGCTTATGTTTGCCGAAGCGATCAAAAAACTTGGCCATATTGATGTTTTAGTGAACAACACAGGCATTTCAGGCCCAACCATTGCAGCAGATGAACTGAGTTTTGATGACTGGAATAAGGTGATTAATTTGAATCTGAATAGCACTTTTTTAATTACTCAATTAGCGATTCCCTTGTTAAAGCAATCAGGTGCTGGTGTCATTATTAATATTTCATCAATTGCAGGTCGCTTAGGCTATCCATATCGTTTGGCGTATTCCACCTCAAAATGGGGACTTATTGGTTTTACCAAAACGCTTTCTATGGAACTCGGTGCAGATAATATTCGAGTTAACGCGATTCTTCCGGGTGCTGTTGATGGTGACCGTGTCCAACGCGTTCTACAGGCCCGCGCAGATGTAGCCCAAAGTTCTCTTGAGAAGGTCACACAAAATGCACTTAAAAATCAGTCGCTCAAATATTTTGTAAATCCGAAACATATCGCAGATTTATGCCTATTTTTAGCCTCAGATAGTGGTCGTTCTATTTCAGGCCAGATCTTACCAATTGATGGTGATAAACAATGCTTAAGTTAAATCACCCACCCTTATTTATCCGCTTAATTTCAAATACAGATCAATAATCAGGATGATCGACATGACTTATAATATTAAAAGCATGGCTGTGATTGGTGTAGGTATTATGGGCAGTGGTATTGCTCAAATTGCTGCACAATCTGGACATACCACTTATTTATATGATGCTAAGGCAGGTGCAGCAGAACAAGCAAAAGAACAACTTGCTGCTACATTTCAAAAGTTGGTCGACAAAAATAAAATTACGGCTGAACAAGCTGCAACGGCAAATAGTCATTTAATTGTCGCTCAACAAATTGAAGATTTAAAAGATTGCGACTTGATTATTGAAGCTATTGTTGAACGTCTAGATATCAAACAAAGTTTGATGCAACAACTTGAAGAGGTTGTTTCCGAAAATACCATCCTAGCTTCTAACACTTCTTCTCTTTCTATCACAGCAATTGCTGCAAACTGCAAAAAACCTGAACGTGTGGTGGGCTACCATTTCTTTAACCCTGTTCCACTCATGAAAGTTGTTGAGGTCATTCGAGGCTTAAAAACCGACCCACTTATTATCGATGCTTTAAATAGCTTGTCTCGTGCATTCGGCCACCGCCCTGTGGTTGCTAAAGACACACCAGGATTTATTATTAATCATGCTGGACGAGCTTACGGAACTGAAGCTTTAAAAATTCTAAATGAAAATGTCTGCGACATTAGTGAAATTGACCGAATTTTACGTGACGGTGTTGGTTTTAGAATGGGACCTTTCGAGCTAATGGACTTAACGGGGCTTGACGTTTCTCATCCTGTCATGGAGTCGATTTACCATCAATATTATGAAGAAGCACGCTACAAACCTAACCCGTTAACCAAACAAATGTTGGAGGCTAAACAACTCGGACGCAAGGTTAATCAAGGTTTTTATAATTATGAAACTGGTTCAAAAACAGGTGAACAACCCGCCAAGTTTGTAGACCGTTTAGCGCAATATCCAAAAGTTTGGGTAGCAGCAGATTTCTCTGATGATAAAAAGCAGCTTGAAGATTATTTAACTCAGCAAAATATTGCCTTAGATACTGGCTCTGCACCGCAATCAGACAGTTTATGTTTACTCGCTTGTTACGGCGAAGACACAACTCAAGCAGCTATACGCCTAGGCGTTAATCCAGAACAAGCAGTTGCTATAGACATGTTATATGGCATTGCAAAACATCGCACATTAATGCCTTCACTTGTCACAAAAGCTGACTACCGTCAGGCAGCTCACTCTATTTTCAATTTAGATGGAAATACGGTCAGCATGATTGCTGAAAGTATCGGGTTCGTTGCTCAACGTGTTTTAGCCATGGTCATTAATTTAGGCTGCGATATTGCCCAGCAAAATATTGCAACAGTAGATGATATTAATGCGGCAGTACGTCTTGGCCTAGGCTATCCATTTGGCCCAATTGAGTGGGGCGACCAAGTAGGTCGTCAAAAAATCTTACTCATTCTCAATCGTATAACAGCACTTACCCATGACCCGCGCTATCGCCCTAGCCCATGGTTACAACGTCGCGTCACGCTTAATTTACCTCTCACTTTTACTCATGAGTCTTGAAAAGGAACTTCTCAATGTTAAATGCTTATATTTATGATGGTTTACGTAGTCCAATTGGTCGCCATGCAGGTGAACTTGCCTCAATTCGTCCAGATGATTTAGCAGCGACAGTCATTCAAAAGTTACTTGAAAAAACTGGTGTTCCGGGTGCTGATATTGAAGATGTAATTTTGGGTGATACCAACCAAGCAGGTGAAGATAGCCGTAATGTTGCGAGAAACGCGCTTTTACTTGCAGGTTTACCAGTAACCGTACCCGGTCAAACCGTAAACCGTTTATGTGCTAGTGGTTTAGGTGCCGTAATTGACTCCGCGCGTGCTATTACTTGTGGTGAAGGTGAGTTATATATTGCAGGTGGCGTAGAAAGTATGTCACGTGCACCCTTTGTGATGGGTAAAGCCGAAAGTGCTTATAGCCGTGATGCTAAAATTTATGACACCACGATTGGCTCTCGTTTTCCAAATAAAAAAATTATTGCTCAGTACGGCGGTCATTCAATGCCTGAAACGGGCGATAATGTTGCTGCCGACTTTGGTATTACACGAGAGCAAGCCGATTTATTTGCGGGTCAGTCACAAGCCAAATATCAAAAAGCCAAAGAAGAAGGTTTCTTTGCGGGTGAAATCACCCCAGTTGAGGTTTTCCAAGGCAAAAAGCTACCACCGAAACTGGTTTCTGAAGATGAACACCCTCGCCCAAGTTCGACTGTTGAAGCACTTACAAAATTAAAACCATTGTTTGAAGGTGGTGTAGTGACTGCTGGGAACGCTTCAGGCATTAATGACGGCGCTGCGGCACTCCTGATTGGTTCAGAAGCCGCAGGTCAAAAATACGGCTTAAAGCCTATGGCAAAAATATTGTCAGCAGCAGCTGCTGGTATTGAACCCCGTATTATGGGGGCCGGCCCTATCGAAGCCATTAAAAAGGCAGTTGCACGTGCAGGGCTGACTTTAGATGACATGGATATCATTGAAATTAATGAAGCTTTTGCCTCACAAGTATTATCTTGCTTAAAAGGCTTAGATGTTGATTTTGATGATCCGCGCGTAAATCCAAATGGCGGTGCAATTGCTATTGGTCATCCACTTGGTGCTTCTGGTGCCCGTCTTGCTTTAACTGTGGCACGCGAACTCATTCGTCGTAAAAAGAAATATGCTGTCGTAAGCCTATGTATTGGTGTGGGTCAAGGCCTCGCTATGGTGATTGAAAACGTTTCATAATTACCAAACCAGATATCCATTCATCACAACAGCGCAGTGATGAATGGATTTATTTTGCAGAGCGAAATATAATAGCAAAACTTTGCTTTATTATATTTGAGGATCGAATGTCTCAGAATTCAAAAACTGAACAACCAATAAATTTTGATGAGATACGCCTAGATCCTATTTCACATATTCATCGGGAAAATAACCCTCAATTTATCGCTTCCTTAGCGCGTGGTTTAGAACTTTTACGCTGCTTTTCTGCAAATAATCAGGTACTTGGAAATCAAGAACTCGCAAAAATGACAGGTTTACCTAAACCGACTATTGCACGTATTACCAATACCCTTGTGTCATTAGGTTATTTAAAACAATTGCCTAATTCGACCAAATATACCCTAGACATTGGTGTCTTATCTTTAGGATATGCAGCATTGTCGAATATTTCTATCCGTACTATTGCTCATCAATATATGGAAGAGATGAGTCAATATGTGCAAGCCCCTGTGGCAATGGCAACACGTGACCGACTCAATATGGTGTATATCGATGTGGTACAAATTGAAACTGCATTAAATATGCGTCGTCCAATTGGTTCAACTTTGCCACTTCATAGTAGTTCAATGGGAAGAGCATGCTTAGCGGCGACCCCTGAACGTGAACGTAATTTTTTACTTGATGCACTTAAGCAAAAGAACGCTGAAAACTGGCCTGCCATCAAACGCTCTTTAGAACGAGCTTTCCGAGATTATCAAGATTACGGATATTGTTTGTCTTTAGGTGAATGGCATAAAGAAGTGAACTCGGTGGCTGTACCATTAGTCAGCTCTAAACACGGTCTTTATGTCTTTAACTGTGGTGCGCCAAGTTTCCATTTAAATCCGGAAAAACTTGAAGGTGAAATTGGACCACGTTTAATCCATATGGTGCACAATATTCAAGATGCTTTGAATGAAACGCACTAACAACCGTACTTAGAAAAGTAATGGTTGTGATGATTAAAGTTCCTCTTTCATTATGACAATAGGCATGATGAAAAACGCACTCTATACCCCAACCATTATTTTAATGGCTATTGCAGCAGGCATCTGTACTGGCGGAAATTATTTTAGCCAACCACTCATTCATTCGATTAGTTTAAGCTTAAATTTAACCGAAACCACCACGGCATGGGTGCCTACTTTAGCCCAGATTACCTATGCTTGTGGCTTACTCTTTTTAATGCCATTAGGCGACATTTTAGAAAAGCGCAAACTGCTCTTCATCTTTATGTTACTGGCTGCAAGTGGATTAATTATTAGTGGTTTTTCACACAATATTTATCTGCTCTTACTAGGTACAATCATTACCGGTCTATTTTCCAGTTCAGCCCAGCTTCTATTACCTCTTGCTGCAAGTCTGGTTCCAATTCAACAAAGTGGTCGTGTTGTTGGGTTTTTACTGAGTGGTCTCATGATGGGAGTTTTACTCGCTCGCTCCCTATCAGGGTTAATGTCTACGCTCTTTGCATGGAATGTGATTTATCTAGTTAGTGGCTTTTTATTATTGGTTATCGCCATTATTTTGCATCGTAGTATTGGATTGTTCCCACCCACCAAATCTGAAAACTATGCAAAAACCATCCGCTCACTTCCACAAATTTTTATCCAAAATCGACGTTTAAGAACCAGAACTTATATTGGTGGTTTTACATTTGCCTGTGTAAGTTTAACCTTTACTACCATGTCATTACTTTTGGCTCCCGCTCCCTATTTTTTTAGCGACTTTACGATTGGTCTTTTCGGTTTTGTTGGTGTTTTAGGAACTTTCATTGCCAATTTTTCAGGCAAATTTATTGACCAAGGGTATATCCACAAAATTTCAATTTATTGCGGCGTGGGGCTTATTCTAAGTTGGATTCTTTTTTCACTTTTACCCTACCATTTCATCTTTTATATTATTGCCTTACTCATTCTATACGCTTCACTTTCCGCAGTTCATGTCACCAATCAAAGTATTGTATTTAAGCTCAATCAAGAATTACGTTCGCGTTTTAATGCGATTTATATGACTGGTTATTTTGCAGGTGGAGCTTTAGGCACCACAGCTGGAAGCTACGCTTGGAAACATTTTGGTTGGACGGGTGTCTGTATTTTAGGTTTAATTTTTGCCGTCTTGTGTCTTTATTATTGTATCGCCGATGCAAAAGATCAGCACAACTAGCAAGCTTGTACTGATCTTAAAGGAATAAATTTCAATAATTTCGTAATAAACGTTATGAGCTAAAGTTAAATTTTATAAAAGCCCTAATAAACGTCCACGAATAATATCTTCTGCGTCTTTGACAATTCGGCTGACCAATTCATCACAGGTCGGAATATCATGAATTAAACTTGCAACTAACCCACATGACCATGCTCCGGCATTTACATCGCCATCTATCATGACTTTAGGATAAACCCCTGCAACCTCTTCAATAATATCTTCAAATTTAATGTTGTCGCCAAGCGCTTTTTCTTTCGCTACAATTTTTTCAACGGCCACATTATTCAGCACGCGCTCGGTATTGCGTAAAGCTCGCATAATTAAACGGGTATCTCTTTCAGTTGCATTCAGAATCGCCTGTTTCACATTTGCATGTACTGGGGCTTCTTGAGTTGCAATAAAACGCGTTCCCATATTAATTCCATCTGCCCCCATGGCTAAAGCTGCCGCGAGTGAACGTCCATCCGCCATCCCGCCTGAAGCAACAAATGGAATTTCTAATGCATCAGCTGCTAAAGGCAATAGAATCATATTTGGTACATCATCTTCACCAGGGTGCCCACCACACTCAAAACCATCTACAGAAACTGCATCGCATCCAATTTGCTGGGCTTTTAAGCTATGTCGAACAGATGTACATTTATGAATAACTTTAATTCCAGCAGCCTTTAAATAAGGCATGACCTGTTCAGGATTACGACCCGCTGTTTCTACAACCTTGACTCCGCCCTTAATAATTGCTTCTACAAAACCCGGATAATCTGGTGTATTTACGGTAGGCAAGAAAGTTAAATTTACGCCAAAAGGTTTATCAGTCATTTCTCGACAGCGCGCAATTTCTTTTGCTAGATTTTCAGGTGTTCTTTGCGTCAGGCCAGTAATAATGCCTAATCCACCTGCATTTGAAACCGCAGCAGCAAGCTCCGCAAAACCGACATAATGCATACCGCCTTGAATAATCGGGTGCTCGATTTCAAATAATTCTGTAATTTTAGTCTTCATATTATTTCCACTCACTTTTTATATACCTAGCTTCTGATTTCCTTAGCATGTCTAGGTACTTTATTACCAATAAATCCTGTAAACATTTCTAAACTTACAAAGCTTAAAATTTCGCAATACAAAATTTTATACCACAATATAAAACAAATTAATTGATAATGGAATTTATTTTCGATAGGATCATCTTATTAATTTAAAGTTTTAATTTCAAATCTATCTGAAAATATTTGGTTTGAATCAACAATAAAGCAAATACTTTTCAAATAGTTAAACAAAAGGAATGAATGATGCAGCAGGATGATATGAGTCAAAATAAATTGACAATAGGTGTAATTAAGCAACATTTAGATAAAAATATACTCACACTAACGATGAGCAATCCCACCAAAAAGAATGCGATTAATTATGAAATGTATTCTGCACTTAGTCAGGCATTAGATGAAGCAGCAATCAATCAAGAAGTTCATGTTGTTATACTCACAGGCGAAGGGTCTGCATTTACCAGTGGCAATGACGTAAATGCATTCGAAACGCGTAATACAACCAGTACTGAACCACCCTCTTCAATTGTGTTTCTAAAAAGCTTAGCAACGTTTCCAAAGCCGATTATTGCTAAAGTAAATGGTGTGGCAATTGGCATTGGCAGCACCATGCTTTTACATTGTGACCTCGTATATGCAAGTCAAAATTCTATTTTTCAGTTTCCTTTTGTGAACCTCGGACTTGTGCCTGAAGCAGGTTCTAGTTACATCTTACCGAGATTATTAGGTTTCGCTCGAGCTTCTGAAATTATTTTACTCGGCGAGAAATTTTCGGTGCAACAAGCTAAAAATTATGGTTTAGTAAATAACATATGCGAAGAAAATGAGCTTGATCAATTTGTTGAAGATACGGCAACCAAACTCGCAAATAAACCAAGTCAAGCTTTACAGCTCAGCAAAAAATTATTAAGAGATATGCCTATTAATGATCTATTAAATCGTATTGATCATGAGTCGACTATTTTTTCTTCATTGTTTGCAAGGTGCAGAGTTTAAAGAGGCCCTGAGCGCCTTCAAAGAAAAAAGAAAACCTAATTTTCATAAGCACGTCATTTGAAATACAACTTATGAAAAAGGCCAGCAATCAATATCTTTGCTGGCCTTTTTTGATTTTTTAATTCAGAACAATTAACTAATCTCAGTACGAATGTTATTCTACCATATGTAAGAGACGTGGTGCAATATCTTCTTCAAGTTTTTCTCGGTTCATAATAAAACTTGGACCACCACAGTTGAACACCAGCAAACCATGTTGTTCATGAATCAGTGGAACTGCAACTGAGTTCACATCTTTATGCCATTCGCCAATTGAAAAACAATATCCAAAATCTTGGTAATCTTTAAAAGCTTTGTCTAAATCACGATTAATTTTGATCCAGTCTTCTTTGTGCTTGGTACGAATCGCATCAAGCAAAAACTCTCGTTCATCTTCAGGCATTGCAGCTAAACAGGCACGTCCCATCGAACTTAAATGAATCGGTAAATAAGTTCCAACTTGACGGCGCATGGTCATATTGCCTTTACCCTGTACCACATCAAGATAAATCATATTGAGTCGATCACGTGTTGCCATTGCAACTGCAGCGCCAGCATAGTCTGCCAGATTTTTCATATATGGATGAGCAATAGAACGAATCGACACGTTAGAAAGCATCGAGTAACCAAAAGCAAGAACCCCAACTGAAAGTTGAAATTTGCTCGAATTTGGGACTTGTTTGATATAACCCAAACGAGACAAAGTGTGCGTTAGACGAGTAATGGTTGGCTTAGGTAAACCCGTCATTTGTGCGAGTTCTTGGTTTCCTAAATGCTGATGTTTTGGGGTAAAACAACGTAATAGCTCTAAACCACGGGCTAATGCAGTAATAAATTGGCGATCATTTTCATCCTGCATGTCTTGAATCGGATGTAATAATTCATGTCTTAAAGGCGCTAATAATTTTTCTGTTTGCTCTGCATCTACTGCATCATTCATATCTATACCAATCCATATTTTGTTTCGCACTGCGAAAATTATAATCTATTTTTTCTATAAATAGCAAAAAAGCAAACGTCCTAGTCTGCATCTAAAATATAACTTGATTTAAACCATTCAAGCGAAAGGCTAAATATTTTATTTTCTAATTTTAAAAATAATTTTAACCCTTCGCTTTTAAGCCAGCTTACGCAATCACGCCTTTTTGCTTAAGCTCATCTAATTTTTCCAGAGAAACGATTCGCCCTAAAACCAATTGCGTATGTTCACCCAATAAAGGAGGAGCTGTTTTATACTCAACAGGAGTTGTTGAAAGTTTGATTGGCGAACCAATTACCTTCAATTTTTCACGTTGCGGGTGATTCATCTCGACCAACATTTCTCGGGCAATCACTTGTGGCTCTTGAAAAGCTTGTTCCAAGTTATTGATTACACCTACGGGAACTTTAGCTGCATAAATCGCATCTACCCATTCATCTGCAGTTTTACTTAAGAAATGGTTTGATAAAATTTCGATAATTTCATCACGGTGTTTAATTCGGTCTGCATTTCGGGCAAAACGCGCATCATTGGGTAAATCGTGTAACCCAATACTTCTACAGAGCTGAATAAACTGGGTGTCATTTCCACACGCGATAATAAAATCACGATCAGAAGCTTTAAATACTTGGTAAGGCACAATATTGGCATGTGCATTGCCATAACGCTTAGGGATATTACCCGATGAAAGATAATTCATTCCCTGATTTGCCATAGTCGCAATTTGGACATCAAGCAAGGCCATGTCAATGTATTGTCCTAAACCCGTCACATGGCGGTTAAGTAAAGCAGCTTGTATAGCAATCGTAGAATAAAGTCCTGTAGCTAAATCAGAAAAAGCCACCCCTACTTTTTGGGGGCCACCGCCCGGTAAATCATCACGCTCACCTGTGACTGACATCAGTCCGCCCATTCCCTGAATAATAAAGTCGTAACCGGGTTCTTCAGCTCTTGGGCCATTTTGACCAAAACCTGTAATTGAGCAATACACCAATTTCGGGTTAATTGCAGATAAAGACTCGTAATCCAAACCGTATTTTTTCAAAGAACCCGCTTTATAGTTCTCAATCACCACATCTGTATCTTGAATTAAAGCTTTAATCAATTCTTGACCATCGGGACTGGCAATATCGATGGCAACCGATAATTTATTGCGGTTTGTAGACTGATAATAAGCAGCCTCTTGAGTATCAAACCCAGAGTCATCCTTCATCCAAGGCGGTCCCCACGAACGAGTATCGTCACCGACTTTGGGTCTTTCAATTTTGATGACCTCTGCACCTAAATCGGCCAGCGTCTGTCCACACCAAGGCCCAGCCAATACCCGACTTAAGTCAAGCACCCGAATTCCATTTAAAGCACCCATCTTCATCCCACTCTATCTGGTGATTCATTTCCTATAGGAAAATTTATCCATTTAAAATTTCGCATAGCGATATATATTTTTAATATACACACCTCATTTTAAAAATCAAACTTTAATTTCCCACTAAAAATGATGAATTTTTATAAGAAAATATAGACTTAAATAAATCAATAAATTAGCCATTCAAATACCAATAACAATATATCGCATTGCGAAATTAATTTTCAAAATATATTGTTTTGCATTCATCCTTTGATTACTATCGCTTCAAATATTGATGATTTTACGAACATCACATTGATGTTCTTAGCATGTAGTAAAAGGAAGAGACTATGATTCGAGATCAGGAAACCTTAAATCAACTTGTTGATATGATTCGACAATTTGTTGAAGGTGTATTAATTCCTCATGAGAATGAAGTCGCTGAAACGGATGAAATTCCTCAAGATATTATTGAGCAAATGAAAGCGCTGGGCTTATTCGGTTTAACCATTCCAGAAGAGTACGAAGGCCTTGGACTTACAATGGAAGAAGAAGTCTATGTTGCTTTTGAATTAGGACGGACCTCTCCTGCTTTTCGTTCGCTTATTGGTACCAATAATGGCATTGGTTCAAGTGGTCTCATTATTGACGGTACTGAAACTCAAAAATCATTTTTCTTGCCACGTTTAGCTCGCGGTGAAGTAATCAGTTCTTTTTGCTTAACTGAACCCGATGCTGGTTCTGATGCCGCATCTTTAAAGACTAGTGCAGTAAAAGATGGCGACTTTTATATTTTAAATGGCACCAAACGCTTTATTACCAATGCCCCTCATGCTGGCGTATTTACAGTTATGGCACGCACAAGTTCTGATATTAAGGGTGCTGGTGGTATTTCTGCTTTTATTGTCGACAGCCAAACTCCGGGTATTTCTCTGGGCAAACGCGATAAAAAAATGGGGCAAAAAGGCGCTCACACTTGTGATGTGATTTTTGAAAATTGTCGTATTCCTGCTTCAGCACTCATTGGTGGAGTTGAAGGCGTTGGTTTTAAAACTGCCATGAAAGTGCTGGATAAAGGCCGTTTGCATATCGCGGCGTTAAGTGTTGGAGCCGCGACAAGAATGTTAGATGATTCTTTAAAGTACGCCATCGAACGCAAGCAATTTGGGCAACCCATTGCCGAATTCCAACTTATTCAAGCCATGCTTGCTGACTCAAAAGCCGAAATTTATGCAGCTAGATGCATGGTTTTAGACGCTGCACGCCTACGTGATGCAGGACAAAACGTCAGCACTGAAGCTTCCTGCGCAAAAATGTTTGCGACCGAAATGTGTGGTCGAGTCGCTGATCGCTGCGTACAAATTCATGGCGGTGCAGGTTACATCAGTGAATACGCCATTGAACGTTTTTATCGAGATGTTCGTTTGTTCCGCCTCTATGAAGGGACCACTCAAATTCAACAAGTGATTATTGCCCGAAACATGATTCGCGCTGCGTCTTAATCAAATTTTAAGCACTTTCAAACGACTTGAAGTGCTTTCAATCAAATGTAGGTAATGGATTATGGCTACAAATTACAAAGAAAGTCTTTCACGTATACAACCTCATACATGGAAAATAGCTTTCATTTTCGCTTTTCTCGCACTATTGGTTGATGGTGCAGATTTGATGTTGCTGTCTTATAGCTTAAATAGTATTAAGGCAGATTTCGGATTAAGTTCGGTACAAGCCGGCATGCTCGGTAGTTTTACTTTGGCGGGTATGGCTGTTGGTGGAATTTTTGGCGGTTGGGCATGCGATAAATTTGGTCGCGTCCGCATTGTTGTTATTTCTATTTTAATTTTCTCACTCCTCACCTGTGGCTTAGGTTTTACTCAGAGCTTTCTTCAATTCGGTATTTTAAGATTTTTTGCATCACTTGGACTTGGCTCGCTCTACATTGCGTGTAATACATTGATGGCCGAATATGTCCCGACACGTTACCGCACAACCGTACTCGGAACTTTACAAGCAGGTTGGACGGTTGGATATATTGTTGCAACATTACTTGCGGGTTGGATTATTCCAGATCATGGCTGGCGCATGCTGTTTTACGTTGCGATTATTCCCGTCATTATTGCCGTTTTAATGCATATTTTTGTACCAGAACCACAAGCATGGCAACAGGCTCGACTACAACAACCTGTTGCGGCTCAAAACTCTAAGAAAACTTCGGCATTTAAACTTATTTTCCAAGATAAACAGAACCGTAATATGTTTATCCTTTGGGCACTAACCGCAGGTTTCTTACAGTTTGGCTATTATGGCGTAAATAACTGGATGCCTTCTTACCTAGAAAGTGAGTTAGGTATGAAGTTTAAAGAAATGACTGCCTATATGGTCGGTACTTATACCGCCATGATTTTAGGTAAAGTCCTTGCCGGCATGATGGCAGATAAACTAGGTCGTCGTTTTACCTATGCCTTTGGTGCCATTGGTACTGCTATTTTCTTACCACTTATTGTTTTTTATAACTCTCCAAGCAATATTTTATATTTACTCGTTACCTTCGGTTTCCTATACGGTATTCCTTACGGCGTAAATGCAACCTATATGACTGAAAGTTTTGCGACAGCCATCCGCGGTACAGCAATTGGCGGTGCTTATAATGTTGGTCGTCTTGGAGCAGCCCTTGCACCTGCCACAATTGGCTTCTTAGCCTCTGGTGGTTCTATTGGTTTAGGTTTTGTTGTAATGGGTGCTGCCTACCTGATTTGTGGTGTGATCCCCGCCCTATTCATTAAAGAAAAACTATATGACCCACAAAAGTCGTAAAGAGATCCATCACAAAATACCATATAGGTCATGTGCCTATATGGTTGATGGTTCTAACGATCTAAACATGTGTTTTAAATCGTTAGAAGGAAATAAGGAGTTTTCTTCCGCAAGGTTGCTCCTTATTTCCAAACATGTAGAGTTTATCTACTCTTCATTTTAATTTTTTAGGTAAGCTTAGTTCCCAAGGGAGCTAAGCTTAAAAAGATGAAGATGTACTTGGTATTTTTAATCGCTTTATTATAAAAGAACCCGCGTTAAAGCAGGTTCCCTCATTACTTAGAAAATCAACTTGCGTGCTTAAAACTATCAATTTGCTTAATCTCATAAGGCAAACCAACATAGTTTTCAGCCAATGTTGTTCTACCTGCGGTAGATCCGAGCACATAACTTAGTTCGGCTTGTTTAATCTTATGATCAAACTCACTTTCAGTTTCAAAGCGATGTAATAAATGAGTCATCCACCAAGAAAAACGCTCTGCTTTCCATACACGTTGTAGGCATTTCTCAGAATATTCATCAATACCCTGTTCTGAACCTTCTACATAATATTGAACAAGTGCGCTTGATAAATAAGCAATATCGGAAGCCGCGAGATTGAGGCCTTTTGCTCCTGTTGGTGGAACAATATGCGCAGCATCACCTGCTAAAAATAGTTTTCCGAAACGCATTGGTTCGGTCACAAAGCTACGTAACGGTGCAATACTTTTTTCAATAGAGGCCCCAGTCACTAGCTTTTCACGGCTTTCAGGGTCTAGGCGGTTTTTTAACTCATCCCAGAACTTTTCATCCGACCAGTCTTCTACGTGATCGGTTAAAGGGACTTGTAAATAATAACGGCTACGCGTTTCAGAGCGCATACTGCATAAAGCAAATCCACGTTCAGACTGTACGTAAATTAATTCATCCGCCACAGGTGGAACATCTGCCAACACACCTAACCAGCCAAATGGATAAACTTTTTCAAAGGTTTTAATTTTATCTTCTGGCACGCTAGCACGGCAAACGCCATGGTAGCCATCACAACCTGCTATAAAGTCACACTCAATTTGAAAGGCTTTACCTTGGTGCTCAAACTCAACTTTTGGTGCAGTGTAGAAATCTTTAACCTGTACATTTTGAGCTTCATAAAATGAAGTCAGCTTCTCTGCTTCACGCGCAGTCATCAGGTCTTTAGTCACTTCGGTTTGACCATATACGGTCACTTGTTTTCCACCTGTTAGTGCCGCCAAATCAACCCGATGTTTTACACCATTAGTTAAGATTTCAATGCCTGAATGCGGCAATCCTTTATCTTTTAAGTTTTGGTCAACGCCTGCTTGTTTAAGTAAGTCGACTGAAACTTGCTCTAAAATTCCTGCACGAATCCGTGAAGCCACATATTCAGCACTACGTTGCTCAACAATAATATGATCGATCCCAGCTTTATATAGAAGTTGCCCAAGCAATAACCCTGCTGGTCCAGAACCAATAATTGCAACCTGTGTCTTTAAAATATCCATAACTTCATCCTTGTTTCATCCTGACTTTTAAATTACTGGCTTTAAGTTTTGTGCACTATGTATCCAAGACGAAAATAACCGTTTATCATTTAGTTTGTCCGAATAGCGGACAGAAACAACCAAAATAACAGGAATGAAAGGATGCCTTCTCTCGATGCTTTTTTAGAGCACCCAAACTCGCATGAGAAAATTCGTCAAGAAGACTACATTGCAGGGTTAGCAAAAGGCTTAGCTTTACTGGAAGCTTTTGGAACAGATCGGCAACGGCTCAATGTCACTCAAGTGGCTGAACGAACTGGTATTAGTCGTACAGCGGCAAGGCGTTATCTAAAAACTTTAAAATACTTAGGCTATTTAGAAACAGATGAACATTACTTTTGGCTCACCCATCGCGTACTGCGCTTTTCGAGTTCTTATTTAAGCTCTGCACATCTGCCTAAAGTTGCTCAATCATTTTTAAATCTTTTGTGTGCGCAGACGTCTCTCACTTTTTCGATTGTGGTGCTGGACGATAATGAAGTGGTGCCGATTGCTCGTAGTTATTTACCGCAGCAAGATAATTTACGTGTTAGCCCTTATGGCATGCATTTAGGAAACCGACTGCCTGCCCATGCCACTTCTACGGGTAAAGTATTGCTAGCCGCCCTCCCTGAAGAAGCTCAGCACGCATGGGTCAAAACTTATGGTTTAAAACGCTTAACCCCATTTACCGTTGTAGATGAGTCAAAGTTTTTTGAAGTGCTTAAGGACATTTCGTTATCGGATTATTGTCTTTCTAAAGAAGAACATGAGCTTGGCGTGATTGCGATTGCGGTGCCTGTATTTAATGCACAAGGTCAAGCCATAGCAGCGCTTAACTGCATGTCTCAAACTAACCGTGTACAAGAAGATTATTTGGTTCAACAAATCTTGCCCTTACTGCGCAACACGGCAAATGAACTAAGAAATGTGATTTAAATAGTCTTAGAAACTCTTGTCATCAATTAGAGGTCCAAGAGTTTCAGTTCATGATTTTAAACGACGAAGTCTTTAACTCGCTGATTTGCCAGAGCTAATGAAAGAACGAATACGAGCCAATTGAGCAGCTAAACAATATTGAAAAAATGACTTACAGCAATTTTAGGCATTGGTCTGTTGATGAAGATTTTGTTCAATAGACATGGCTTTTTGCCAGCTTTCTAAGCTTTCTAGACTTTTTACATATTGTTCAATATTAAGATATTTTGATCGAATATTTAAAGAATTAATTAGACCATAGACTACGAAACCAATCATAAAATCTGCACCCGTTAAGCAATTGTCTACTAAGAATTTTTTGCCTACTAATTGTTGATCTAAATATGAAAATACTTTATCCAACTCAGCATGCGCATATTGATCCAAGAACTTTAATTGAGTGCCATTTTTTAACTCAACCGAATTAAAAATATTTAATAAATATGGAACCATAGCCGAACTTTCTGAAAAATGAATCCATTGTAAATAATCAAGATAACTGTCTGAATTTTTCGCGGGCATAAGTTGAGGAGCAAACTTTTCAATCAAAATTTCTACAATGGCACCTGATTCAGCAATTACTTTTCCATTGAGCTCAATCACAGGTGATTTTCCTAAAGGATGAATGTTTTTTAATTCTTGAGGTGCAAGATTTGTAGTTTTATCTCGAAAATAACTTTTTAATTCATAAGGTTGATTAATTTCTTCAAGTAACCACAGAATGCGAAATGAGCGTGAAGCATTTAAATGATGAAGAATAATAGACATTAATTTTCTCTTTTAAACTAGAAGGTCAACAAAGTGAGGCCTCACTATATAGATTGATAGACGACCGGTCTAATATTTTTTGTTATCAGCTCAGCATTTGTCTGATTAAGTAATAAAGTAAATGTGTTAAAAACAAAAAAAACATCCGTAGATATGGTGACAAATTGGCTTTTAAATTTATCGATTTTCTAGCACATTCTGAGGCCTCAAATTACATTAACTACCTAAACTGCGTAAAAAACAATCCAATACTTTTTCCCGATCATCTGCCCCATCTGAGCTTAAATGCTGAATAATTGCCCCTTCAATCATATATAAAAATAGTTTNGCATCCTGAAAAGTTGCATCGGTTTTAAGTGCTCTAAGCTGGCTATAGATTTCATTGATTAGCCACGTTCGATATTTAATTGCGACTTGATAGGCTTTTGGATAGGTCAGTTTTGTTTCAAAAATGGCTTTAAATAATAGATAGTAAAGCCCCTCTAAATCGGTATGTAAAAGATAAAGTGTCTTGAGTTTATCTCTAGCGCTTGGGTGGCTGGTGTACTCAGCAATTGAAACCACTTTTTCTTTTAGACGCTCTTTTTGCACGATCAAACAGATTTCAATAAATCGCTCTTTAGAGTGAAAGTAGTTATAAAAAGTCGCTTTTGGAATCTTTGACTCTTTCAGAATTCTGTCGATCCCAACGGTATGAAACCCGTAATGGTGAAATAGATTAATTGACTTATTTATGACTTGTATGGCACGAGTTGGGAGAACTAACTTTGGCATAGGTTTACCGTTATAAATTCTTGTTGTTTCTAAATGAGATACTTTTTTGGAAGAAAAAAAGGCATAGCAAAGCCTATAAAGACTGTGCTTGGCACATCTCAAGTTTTGTTGTTCAAATAAGTTTTTTGAGCCGTAATGACTTAAAGCCTGAAAACCTTAGGGCATTCAAGCTGCTTTAAATTTTAAGCTGTGTCGTTATAGCTTTTGGCATCGAGAGCCAAGAAATAATGGATGTGCAAAGCCAACTCCTTTTTATTGGGAGTTCTGCCAG
>Ga0065703_1000124_pt1 | contig 46241 bp, 40 predicted proteins | sample SwiRhicommunBV21_FD_59090 | JGI IMG/M metagenome (GOLD analysis project Ga0065703, IMG submission 59090) | Switchgrass rhizosphere microbial communities from Buena Vista Grasslands Wildlife Area, Michigan, USA - BV2.1 v1 | ecosystem: Host-associated > Plants > Roots > Rhizosphere > Soil ...
ACACCAACACCAACACCAACACCAACACCAACACCAACACCAACACCAACACCAACACCAACACCGACACCAACACCAACAACGGTAGCAGATCGCTTCGTTGGAAGTTGGCTAGCAGGTAAAGGAGCTTGTATTAATGGCTCTGCTCTAAAAATGAATGTTATTAAAGTTTCTGATAATAGTGTTCGATTTACGAGTGAAACTGTACGTTATGAAAATGAAGCGAACTGTACAGGTAACATTGTGGCAAGTTATCGCCAAGCTGAAGATTTTAGTCTGGTTTCAAATATTGGAGCACCGCAAACTGTACAAACTTCAAGTTATAACAAGGTAGATTGGCAACTTGTAGTAGCAGGAAAACTAACTCAGAAACAACCAGCTATTCTGGGCTTTAAAAACGCAAATCAATTCTGTTTAGTACCTACAGATCAGCCAAATGCAATACATAATTATCTACAGCAAGCAAACTTTGATCTCATAAATACATGCTTTACAAAAACGACTCCGCCAGCAAGTATGCAAAAGCCAACACAAGTATTGGCAACAGTAAGTTATAGATTAGGAGATAATAAAGAATCTTGGGCAGATGTATTAAATCAACTTAATGACCAAGGACGCCAAGGCTATGCCCTTCTTACTCCATCAGTCAGTTTAGATAACCCTGACGGTAGCTTTGCGCTGTATAAAAATTTATATGTAAAAAACAATAAATCTACGGACACATATACCTATAAAACGGTTGATGTAAAAACCACTTCAGTAGCCAGCCGCTATTTACTATGGGTCAATGAATTAAACAAACAAGGTAGCTTAGGCTATATATATAAACTTTCATTTGGAGAAGTGGCATCAAACACAGACAAATATTTATTTGTGAAAAATGATAAAAAACCAGCAACTTATACTTACTCTAACCGATTCTTAACAAATACTTCTCGGACTAGCATCATAAATGCTTTCAATGAACTTGGTGCGCAAGGGTGCAAATTACTCTACGCAAACTCGACATTTACTAATAACGGTACAACAAATGGCACATTCTACGTACCAACATGTGTAAATAGTAGTACGCATAACGGTACTTATGCTTATCGTTATTTTGAAGTTCCACAACATATTCCTTTTAATAAAGATGATGCAATAAAACTTGAAAAACTTCTTAAAGAGCAAGCTGCAGAAGGTTATAGACTTGTTGATGCAAATAACAATCTTGGCTTCTTTAATGTTGATGGTTATCTATTTGAACGTGACAGTGAAAATACAGGACCTGTTGAATATAAAGTATTTATTGAAGATGCAGTATCTGAATTAGATGAGCCATATCTAGTTGAAAACCGTATTCAAGATCAAGGTAAATTAGGATGGTTCTTTGCTGTTCGACTTGGATCGGTCTATACCAACTCACCGACTAACTATGATTTAGCAAGTGGTGTCGTTTTCCCTAAATAAACCATCTAATAACAAATAAGGCCACTATTGTGGCCTTATTTTTATTTAAAACTTAGTTATTTATCCTAAGTTTTTGAAACCTTGCTGACGCCATGCTTCATAAACAATGACGGCTGTGGCATTAGACAAATTTAAGCTTCTTGAATTTTCAGCCATCGGCAATCGAATCCATTGTTCTTGCGGAAACATTAAGCGAACATGCTCGGGCAAACCACGCGTTTCCGGCCCCATCAATAAAGCCACAGGTCGATTTAAATCAACTGTATGCGGGGTTGCAGAACCTTTAGTAGTGAGCGGAAAAACATGCTCAACACCTTTAGCTTTTAAGTCTGCAAGACATAGTTCAATATTGTCCCAAATCTGCATACGCGCCCATTCATGATAGTCCAATCCTGCACGCTTGAGCTTTTTATCATCTAGCTCGAAACCTAAGGGTTTGACTAAATGCAACTGTGCGCCCGTATTAGCACATAAACGAATGATATTGCCTGTATTGGCAGGAATTTCAGGCTCGTATAGGACAACATGAATCACAAATTTTCTCGACTTTAATAACAAACAATAAATTCAGATGAACTTATTGCCATTTTAACTGTTCACGTAAACTCACTACTTCACCAATAATGGTTAAAGTCGGCGCTACGATATGATGTTCAGACACTTTAGTTGCAATATCAGCTAATGTTCCAACGATAACTTTCTGTTCTGGTGTGGTTCCTTTAGAGATTAAAGCAACGGGCATATCAGCACGTTGACCATGAGCAATAAGTTGCTCACAAATGCGCTCTAATCCAACCAATCCCATATATAAAACTAAAGTTTGATTTTCATAAACCAGTTCATTCCAAGGGAGTTCAGGTGAACCTTCCTTTAAATGCCCAGTTAAGAAACGGACACTTTGTGCATAGTCACGATGTGTTAGCGGAATACCCGCATAAGCGGAACAGCCTGATGCTGCCGTAATACCTGGTACTACTTGGAAAGTAACATTTGCTTCAACCAGCTCTTGAATCTCTTCACCACCACGCCCAAAGATAAACGGATCACCACCTTTCAAACGACAAACGCGTTTTCCCTGTTGAGCATATTCAACCAGTAAAGCATTAATACCGTCTTGTGGAACCGAGTGATTTGAACGGGCTTTACCGACATAAATCTTAGTCGCATCACGGCGACAAAGTTCTAAGATGGGTTCAGAGACCAAACGATCATAAATCACAACATCTGCTTGTTGCATAAGACGTAATGCTTTTAATGTCAGTAGCTCAGGGTCACCCGGCCCAGCACCTACCAAGTAAACCTCACCTTTAGGCGCGGTCCATTCTGTTAAGGCTTGCTGAATTAAATCATTTGCCACGTCCAGATTGTCATTAAAAACTTGTTCTTTTAATGGACTGGCATATAAGTTTTCCCAAAAGATTCGGCGCTCATCGGGGTTTGTAATCTTTTCTTTTACCTGCTTACGCCATTGACCTGAAAACTCAGCGAGTTTCCCCATACCATGAGGAACTATTGTTTCTATTTGAGTACGGAGTTGTCTAGATAAGACTGGCGATGCACCATTTGAAGCAACAGAAATGATCAATGGAGAACGGTCAATAATGGCTGGAACCATAAAACGGCAATGTGGAATATCATCTACACTATTAACCAGCAAATTACGCGCTTCACATTGTTCAAAAACGGCTTTATTCACTTGTGCATCATTAGTCGCAGCAATCACTAAGCGATAAGGCGTATTTAATATTTTTTCGACAAAGGACTCAGCAAAATACTGTCCATCTGTCGTTTTGACTAACTGTAAAAGCTGCTCTTCAATCGCAGGAGCAATAATATCAATTACTGCTCCTGCTTTTGCTAATAAGTTTGCTTTGCGCAACGCAATATGCCCACCACCCACAATCAGACAACGTTGCTCTTGCAACTTTAAAGAGATTGGAAAAATATCCACCTTAAACCTCTACATTAATCATCTGATTATGTTTAAGCAAAAACCGTGCACAATTTAGATGCAAAGCTTAATCAATAAATGTTAAACCACCCATATATGGGCGTAATACTTCTGGAACCTCGATAGAACCGTCTTCACGTTGGTAATTTTCCATTACAGCAAGCAAAGTACGTCCAACCGCAAGACCAGAACCATTTAAAGTATGCACCAATTCGATCTTCTTTTGATCCATTCTGTAGCGTGCTTTCATGCGGCGTGCCTGAAAATCACCCATATTAGAGCAGCTTGAGATTTCACGGTAAGTATTTTGACTTGGAACCCAAACTTCTAAGTCGTAAGTTTTAGTCGCACCGAAACCCATATCACCACCACAGAGCAAAATTTTGCGGTATGGCAAACCAAGTGCCTGTAAAATGCCCTCAGCATGTGCAGTGAGTTCTTCAAGTGCTTGCATAGAGGTTTCAGGTTTAACGATTTGCACCATTTCAACCTTGTCAAACTGGTGCTGACGAATCAAGCCACGCGTATCACGACCATAAGAACCTGCTTCACTACGGAAACAAGGCGTATGTGCAGCGTATTTTAGTGGCAAGCGTTCGGTATCAATAATCTCATCACGAACGAAGTTAGTAACAGGAACTTCTGCCGTAGGGATGAGGTAATATTCTTTTTCGCCTTGAAGTTTAAATAAATCTTCTTCAAATTTTGGTAACTGACCCGTACCACGTAGTGAATCAGCATTTACCAAATAAGGCACATAAGCTTCTGTATAGCCATTCTTTAAAGTATGGGTATCGAGCATGAACTGTGTTAATGCACGTTGTAAGCGCGCTAAAGAACCTTTCAATACGCTAAAACGTGAACCAGTCAATTTAGTAGCTGTTTCGAACTCTAAACCGCCCATCCACTCACCTAAATCAGTATGATCTTTGATTTCAAAATCAAACTGACGAGGCGTGCCCCATTTTGAGATTTCAACGTTATCATCTTCATTTTTACCAGCAGGAACAGATTCATCTGGTAAGTTAGGGATGCTAAGCGCTTTTTGCTCAATCTCATTTTGTAGTTCTGACAAAGCAACTTCAGCAGCTTTGATTTCATCACCAATGGCTTGCATACGCGCCATGATTTCAGAAGCATCGCCACCGGATTTTTTAATCTGACCCACTTGTTTTGCACCGGCATTACGTTCTGCCTGCAATTTTTCAGTTTTTGATTGCAAGTCTTTACGGCGAGTTTCCAAAGAAGCCCATTCTTGAACATCTAATTGAACACCACGTTTTGCCAAAGCCGCATTAACGGCTTCAATATTATTTCTGAGTAACTTAGGGTCGATCATAATCAATCATAATATGGGTAAAAAACTGGCTATAGTGTAAGGCCTTCACACTAAAAAATATAGTGATCATCTTCATAACGAATAGCTTTCACACAATTGTTAGAATAGATCACCTATTTTACAAGTTATAGTTTGGCACACTTGGCAAATACTCAGGTTTAATGAACTTAGCGGCTTCAAAATATGGCAATGTTAATTCAGTCATCCCTTCTGCATAAGAAGCTAATTCATAGATTGGATAGACAAAAACAATACCATTAGCGCCATAGTAGAAATTATCACTTAATTGCAGTTTTTCACGGCTGATATTGTGCTCTTGAAGCCAATTGGTATTCGCATCAAAAAGCGCATCAACTAACTGTTTTTCAACATCTGGCTGAATGAGTTCGGCAACAGTAATGTGCTTTTTATTTAATAAATCAAAAGTCACAAATTCTTGATGAGACATGCCATGTGCTGCTCCAGCCGAATATGAATAGGTCTGGAATGCAAAAGTTGCAAGGTTATAATTTTGCCCTAAATAACGGACATAAATTGCACTTTGACTCGAACGAGGTTCACCTTCAGGTACATCGACTGGCTGATCAGCTAAATTTGCAAAGGCATTCGGATCTGCTTTCTTTATACGATTGGTAAAGTAATCATTAATCCACTTTTGATTGGTTTGTACTGTCTGAAAGTCATACTCTGTACAACCATCTTCTAAACAAACTTTTGATTTCGGCAATTTTACTGGGATTACTTTTGCCTGAATTACAGGCACACCGACCTCTTTTGTTTCTTTAACCTTGGCAGTCGAAGCGGCTTGCTCCTCTTTAGCTGCCGACTTGGGTTGGCAACCACTCACAATTGCCATTGCAGCCATTAATGGAAGAATACAAATAATTTTTTTATCGTAAAGTCGCATAATAATCCCCATGAATTTACCTCTATCACTATACAAAGCGTAAGAATAAGACGGGGTTAAGAAATGTATCTATCTCTCTAATATAAAAAAAGCTACCGTGAAAGGTAGCTTTTTGAGAAGGATTAATTATTGGTCAATAACATCTGTGCCTTTTGGTGGCGTAAAGTTAAAGACAGATGCTGGAATTGAAGCATTTACTTTCACGTTTTTGAAACGAACATAGGTAGTTTGACCTAGTGAATCTTGTAACACCATAAGCGTAGGCGCTTTATTTGCTCCAAAACTAATCGTTAAGCTTTGGAAAGCACCATCTTCTTTTTTCGGAAATAACGTGAAATATAATTTAGATTTATCTGGCTGTGTTACACGATAAGATTTCATGATTTGATTGGTATTACCAGAGAGTAATAACGCTGGCGTATCTGCAACCTGATCATCTAAGCTTTGACGTACAGCTTGTTGTAAATCTGGGTCATAAATCCAAACTGTTTTCCCACTCGTTACAATCGTTTGTTTAGACGGACTCACCGTTTCCCAATAAAATTTCCCAGGGCGTTCAACTTTCATTGAGCCTTTAAATGTCTGGTTCATATGCTGTGCACTTAAACTCTTTTTCTGTGCCACAGTTTTTGTATTGGCTTTCGTTGTTTGTTCAAAATCGGCAGTTAAACGCTGTAATCCTGATAACTGATTAACCAGGTTCCCAATTGCCTGTTGCTCCGGTGCTGCTACAGGCGCAGCAAACACTGTAGTACTCATTACAGGAGCAAGCACTGACGCGCTGAGTGTAATAGCACACATAGTTTTACGAAGCATATTCATGTCATCACCTTTTTTAGTTGCTGTAAGACAACTTGCCATCTTTCAAAGTTATAAAAAATTAGCAAGCTCTTAATTCAAGACTCATATTAACCGACAAACTCTGTGCTAATCATTGAGAAAATAAGATATTTTGTTATGTTATTCATGTTGTTTGTAGAATTTCATTCATCATGATGAAGATAAACCAGATTAGATTCCATAAAAAAAGCCCACAAAATGTGGGCTTTTTTTTGAAGCTAAAACTTAAACAGTTTCAACTTTTACGTAGCGACGGCCAAATTGACCTTTCACTTCGAATTTTACTACGCCGTCAGCAGTAGCAAATAAAGTATGGTCACGGCCCATACCAACATTTGCACCAGCGTGGAACTCAGTACCACGTTGACGAACGATGATGTTACCAGCAGTTACAGCTTGACCGCCGTAAACTTTAACACCTAACATTTTTGGGTTTGAATCACGACCGTTCTTCGTCGATCCACCGGCTTTTTTAGTTGCCATGTCTCTTACTCCTCGTGATTAGCCTGAAATACCAGTAATTTTCAACTCAGTGAACCATTGACGGTGACCTTGTTGTTTACGGTAGTGTTTACGACGACGCATTTTGATAATGCGGATTTTGTCGTGACGACCATGACCAACCACTTCTGCAGTTACTTTAGCGCCAGCTACAACTGGAGCACCGATTTGAATGCTGTCACCGTTTACAACCATTAATACATCATCAAATGTAATAGTCGCGCCAGATTCAGCTTTCAATAATTCAACTTTAAGGGTTTCACCCTCAACTACACGGTGCTGTTTACCACCGCTTTGGATTACTGCGTACATAATGTACTCCAATTAGCCCGTGTCGACGTGCCGATAAGGGATATATCGATCTTAAAACGCTCGCCACTGGGGTTATATAAGGCGACAGATTTTAAGTGAAATTTGATCAAACGACAAGTATTTTCTGTTTATCAGTAAAGTCTATTGCCCTATTTTTACAAAATCAACAAGCAGCTTAGATTGGAATTTAGCAGTTTTCATTGATTCTGAATGAAAATTAAAATACAGTTCCAGACACAAATTGCGACAAGAACAAGTTGTATTAATGCTGATGTCATTAAATTTATTGTTTTGCCGGAAATATCATGTTTTGCTTAAATAAAGAACAAAGAACGCATAAAGACAATAGAAATGATTAATATCAGCCACTTGTTAACCTGTGCAACACACCTTTACTTGATACACTAACGCCACTTATCTACCAATACGGGGTTTTTCTTCATATGGTCATCGATTTCAAGCAAGACATTCTTGCGCCTGTTGCCTCAGACTTTGCTGCGATGGATCACTTGATTAATGAAGGAATTAGCTCAAAAGTCGGTTTAGTCATGTCTGTCAGCAAACATGTTGTTGAGGCTGGCGGAAAACGTATGCGCCCAATCATGTGCTTACTCGCTGCTCGCGCATGTGGATTAGATAACATGGCAAACGCACAGCGCCTTGCAGCAATCATTGAAATGTTGCATACCGCGACATTAGTCCATGATGATGTGGTAGATGAATCTGGGCTTCGTCGTGGTCGACCTACAGCAAATGCGACATGGAACAATCAAACAGCTGTATTAGTCGGTGACTTCCTCATTGCACGCGCCTTCGATTTACTGGTCGATTTAAACAACATGACTTTATTGAAAGACTTTTCAACAGGTACATGTGAAATTGCGGAAGGTGAAGTATTACAACTTCAATCGCAACATCAACCAGATACAACAGAAGAAACTTATTTAAAAATTATTCACGGTAAAACTTCTCGTTTGTTCGAACTGGCTACAGAAGGTGCAGCTATTTTGGCTGGACAAGAAGCGTATCGTGAACCTTTGAGATTATTTGCCGGTCATTTTGGTAATGCATTCCAAATTATTGATGATATTTTAGACTACACTTCAGATGCTGAAACATTAGGTAAAAATATTGGTGATGATTTAATGGAAGGTAAGCCAACTTTACCGTTAATTTCTGCATTAGCACACTCAACAGGTGATGAGCATGCGATTATTCGTCGCAGTATCGCAACTGGTGGAGTGGACCAATTATCTCAAGTTATAGAAATTGTACAGAAGTCTGGTGCTTTAGATTATTGTCACCAACGTGCCCAAGAAGAAACAGAAGCAGCACTGCAAGCTTTATCAAACCTACCCGATACACCATATCGTCAGGCTTTGATTAACTTAACTCAGCTTGCGTTACATCGAATACAATAGATATTATTTTGCCTATGCATATAAATTTTTCAGATCATTTTTTAAAAATACAGAAACAGCTTGAGGATCCTCAAGCTGTCATTGACGAAAATCTACTCATTGAGTTAGTCAATGCCATTCGTCCATCCGATCCTCATGATACGGATGAGATTAAGCAAAAAATACAGGCTTTAATTGAAAGCCTATTACGCACACCTACAGCACCGTTTCTACTACAAACTTATTTATTACGTTTGATTAATCGCTATAAACAAGTCAGTTTATATGCCGACAGCGGAATTTTGTCTTTAGATGGTTTCTGGAACCAGCTTGGACAAAGACTCGGAGCACATTTTTTACCGTTAATCGAAGATGCAAGCCAACTCAAAATATTAATTGGTCGGATTTTTTATTTAGAAAGTGACAAAATCTGGCTCAATAATATTGATGATGAAGATTGGGCAAATTTATTTGGTCTTATTGGACAAAGCCAAAGTAATGTAGACGAAAAGCTTGTCATTCAAAGTGAAATGATTAAAGCAATTACCGTCTTAACTTATCGAATTAGTGGAATTGGCCTTTACCCTGAATTTATTAATGCTCAACCGGAATTAACTGAATATGAATCACCATTTTTAGTTCAGAACCGTGAAATTATTGAGTTTATCGAAAAGTACAAAAAACAAGAACTTTCTGAACATGAAATTGCAGTTATTTCTCCTCCGGATGCATCACAAGCATTTGTTATGCTGGAACAATGTCGGGATGTGGTTTTAAAGATTCGCCGTGCTACTAAAAGAATTGGTGTTAGCTTAAGCTTGACTTATTTATTGTCGTTACTTGAGCAGTGCCTCGACCGAATTGAATTACTGCTTTATTTGGTTGTAGATAACAGTAAAGAAAAATATGTCTCTTTAGGACATCTTATTTCCGATTTAACCAAGGCGCACTACAGTGANAAAAGTGTTCGCTCTTTACTCAGTACGACAAGTGAACTTATTGCCTTTCAAGTGACTGAAAATGCCAGCCGAACAGGCGAACATTATGTAAGTACCGATACAAAAGGTTTCTGGGGCATGTATAAAGCTGCCGCTGGAGCAGGTGTCATTATTGCCTGTATGGCATCTTTAAAAATTCTTGCAGCAAGAATGACCATGGCTCCGCTTATGCAAGCCTTTACTTTCAGTATGAATTATTCTCTAGGGTTCATTCTGATTCATGTTCTGCATTTCACAGTTGCAACCAAACAACCCGCAATGACTGCTGCTGCCCTTGCTGCAACGGTACAACAACGTAAAGGCTCTAAAACAGCTCAAATTGCAGAGTTAGCGGCTCTGATTATTAATATTATTCGAACACAATTCATTGCTATTTTAGGCAATATTTCAATTGCGATTCCTACTGCCGCGCTCATTACTTTTGCTTGGCAGTTCTATCTTGATGAGCCTTTATTAACTCATACTAAAGCAACTTATTTGTTGCACAGCCTAAATCCCTTCACCTCTTTGGCAGTTCCACATGCAGCCATAGCTGGAGTTTGCTTATTTTTATCAGGCCTTATTGCAGGATACTTCGACAATATGGCTGTTTACCGGAAAGTCGGTCCACGCCTTAGAGCACATCGCCGTTTAGCAAACTGGTTAGGACAAGATCGCCTCAACCGTTTTGCTGAATATATTGAGCGCAATTTAGGAGCTCTAGCTGGTAACTTCTTATTCGGGATTATGTTAGGGAGTATGGGCACCATAGGTTTTATTCTAGGTTTACCTTTGGATATTCGCCATATTGCCTTTGCCTCGGCTAACTTTATTCAAGGTTTAATGACAATTAACGGCAGCCCAGATATCGGACTGATTATCGTGTCCTTTTTAGGTGTGTTATGTATTGGTCTCACTAACTTATTCGTTAGTTTCACCTTAACCATTATTGTCGCACTACGGGCACGTCGAGTTCGCTTTGAACAATGGAAACCTTTAGCTAAACTGGTAATGACCCATTTTCTGACTCGCCCAAGCGATTTTTTCTGGCCACCAAAACAACCGCTAGAACTTGAAGAAAATACGACAACAAATAGTGGAAAAAAGGCAGAGCATTAAGAATTTTGCTTTGTACACAAAATGTGAATTCCGTCAATTTTGTTGTGATTGTTTTTCCAAATGTTAAAAAATTTTCAAAATGAATTTACGATGATCTATCAGGCTTGAAAAAAAGTGTACTGGCAAGTACACTTTTAACGGCTTTCAGTAGTGGACACTGCTTGAATAAGCAAAGGTATATACATGCCCTATATGTTGCTTTTTATTGGTTGTATTTTTTTTGGATTAGGTGTGCTTGGTCTTTTTGTACCAAGACTTCAATCTATGGATCTCCTGAGCGTTCAAATATTGAGTGAACACCGATCAGATTATCTTAACTTTATTACGATCTTTCTGGCACGTGTAGGTGGTATGCCTTTTGTATGTTTTTTATCCTTTCTGGTATGTATATATCAGGCATGGTATAAAAAATATATTACTGTTATTTTCATTAGCGTGGGAGTTATTGGCAGTATCACCATGGGTTGGCTGCTCAAGTGGTGTGTGGACCGCCCAAGACCCCCACAGGTATATCATATTGTCGAAAGTTACGGTGCATCGTTCCCAAGTGCACACAGTGTTTATGCATCAACACTGGCCTGTCTGGCAATGATAATGTTATGCCATAAGCCCAACACTAACTCTCCTTCTATCATTTTGATCTCCTGTCTTTGGTTTATCTGTATGGGGCTTTCAAGAATATATGCTGGAGTTCATTTTCCAACAGATGTACTCGCCGGTTGGGGCATAGGTTTTATTTGGATTGCACTGCTTTGGCTCTGGTTATTACAAACACAAAGTAGGTTAAGTAAAAAACAAATATATTTTTAGATTTTATCTAACGAGGTGGAACAATGATGTCGGCTAAGCTTTGGGCTCCTGCCCTTACTGCTTGCGCATTAGCAACAAGTATCGCACTTGTTGGTTGTGGCAAAGGCTCCGATGAGAAACAGCAAGCTGCTGCTGCTCAGAAAATGCCGCCTGCTGAAGTAGGTGTTATTGTTGCTCAACCACAAAGTGTTGAACAAAGCGTTGAACTTTCTGGCCGTACTTCAGCATATCAAATTTCTGAAGTTCGCCCTCAAACAAGTGGCGTAATTTTAAAACGCTTGTTTGCTGAAGGAAGTTATGTTCGTGAAGGTCAGGCTCTTTATCAACTTGATTCTCGAACTAACCATGCAACGCTCGAAAATGCAAAAGCGGCACTTTTACAACAACAGGCAAATCTAGCTTCCCTACGTACTAAGTTAAACCGTTATAAGCAACTTGTTTCGAGTAACGCTGTATCTAGACAAGAATATGACGACTTACTTGGTCAAGTTAACGTTGCAGAAGCACAAGTTGCTGCAGCGAAGGCTCAAGTAACAAATGCAAACGTAGATCTAGGTTACTCTACAATTCGCTCACCAATTTCTGGTCAGTCTGGACGTTCTTCTGTCACAGCTGGTGCTTTAGTCACTGCAAACCAAACTGATCCTTTAGTGACGATTCAACAGTTAGATCCAATCTATGTTGATATTAACCAGTCTAGCGCCGAGTTATTACGTTTACGTCAACAATTGAGTAAAGGTAGTTTAGACAATAGTAACAACACGAAAGTAAAATTGAAGCTCGAAGATGGTTCAACCTATCCAATCGAAGGACAACTTGCTTTCTCTGATGCTTCTGTAAATCAGGATACAGGAACGATTACTTTACGTGCCGTATTCTCGAACCCGAATCATCTGTTACTTCCAGGCATGTACACAACTGCACAAATTGTTCAGGGTGTAGTTCCAAATGCTTATCTGATTCCTCAAGCTGCAATTACCCGTTTACCGACAGGTCAAGCCATGGCGATGACTGTGAATGCAAAAGGTGCTGTTGAGAGTCGTCCTGTTGAAACTTCTGGTGTTCAAGGACAAAACTGGATTGTGACCAATGGTCTCAAAGCTGGTGATAAAGTGATTGTTGATGGTGTTGCCAAAGTTAAAGAAGGGCAAGAAGTGTCAGCAAAACCTTACCAAGCTCAACCAGCAACTCCTCAAGGTGCAGCTCCAAATGCGACAAAACCGGCTCAATCAGGTAAACCTCAAGCAGAACAGAAAGCATCTAATGCATAAGGGGTAGATTGAATGGCACAATTTTTTATTCATCGCCCCATTTTTGCGTGGGTGATTGCATTAGTCATTATGTTGGCGGGTATTCTCACGCTCACAAAAATGCCTATTGCACAGTATCCGACGATTGCACCACCGACAGTTACAATTGCTGCAACTTATCCTGGTGCATCGGCTGAGACTGTTGAAAACACCGTAACCCAGATCATTGAACAACAAATGAATGGTCTAGATGGTTTACGTTATATTTCATCTAACAGTGCGGGTAACGGTCAGGCCTCTATTCAATTAAACTTTGAACAAGGTATTGATCCAGATATTGCACAGGTTCAGGTTCAAAACAAACTGCAATCTGCAACTGCTCTTTTACCTGAAGATGTTCAACGTCAAGGTGTGACAGTTACCAAATCTGGCGCAAGCTTCTTGCAAGTTATTGCATTCTATTCACCAGACAATACCCTTTCAGACTCAGACATTAAAGACTACGTAAACTCATCAATTAAAGAACCGCTTAGCCGTGTTGCTGGTGTTGGTGAGGTACAGGTTTTTGGTGGTTCATACGCTATGCGTATCTGGCTCGACCCTGCAAAATTGACTAATTACCAGTTAACACCAAGTGATATTGCGACTGCTTTACAAGCGCAAAACTCACAAGTTGCTGTAGGTCAGTTAGGCGGAGCGCCAGCGGTACAAGGTCAAGTGCTTAACGCAACAGTGAATGCACAAAGCTTGTTGCAAACACCTGAGCAATTTAAAAATATCTTCTTAAAGAACACAGCATCAGGTGCTGAGGTTCGTTTAAAAGATGTTGCTCGTGTTGAGTTAGGTTCTGATAACTATCAGTTCGATTCGAAGTTTAATGGTAAACCTGCTGGTGGTCTTGCAATTAAAATTGCAACTGGTGCCAACGCACTTGATACTGCTGATGCTGTTGAACATCGTTTAGCTGAATTACGTAAGAACTATCCAACAGGTCTTGCAGATAAACTGGCTTATGACACTACTCCATTTATTCGACTTTCAATTGAAAGTGTTGTACACACATTAATTGAAGCGGTAATTTTAGTATTTATTGTCATGTTCTTGTTCTTACAGAACTGGCGTGCAACCATCATTCCTACACTTGCAGTACCTGTTGTTGTGTTAGGTACATTTGCTGTCATCAATATCTTTGGATTCTCAATTAACACCTTAACCATGTTCGCCATGGTATTGGCAATTGGTCTTCTGGTCGATGACGCCATTGTCGTAGTGGAAAACGTTGAACGTGTGATGAGTGAAGAGCATACCGATCCGGTCACGGCGACTTCACGATCAATGCAACAGATTTCTGGTGCGTTAATTGGTATTACAAGCGTATTGACAGCGGTATTCGTACCAATGGCCTTCTTTGGTGGTACGACTGGTGTAATTTACCGTCAATTCTCGATTACCCTCGTAACAGCAATGGTTTTATCGTTAATTGTAGCGTTAACCTTTACGCCAGCACTTTGTGCAACAATTTTAAAACAGCATGATCCTAACAAAGAACCAAGCAATAATATTTTTGCTCGTTTCTTCAGAGGATTTAACAACGGTTTTGACCGCATGTCGCATAGCTACCAAAATGGTGTTAGCCGCATGCTTAAAGGCAAAATCTTCTCTGGCGTACTTTACGCTTTAGTGATTGGTCTATTGGTGTTCTTGTTCCAAAAACTCCCATCTTCATTCTTACCAGAAGAAGATCAGGGTGTGGTCATGACACTTGTACAATTACCACCGAATGCAACGCTTGATCGTACGAATAAAGTTGTTGATACCATGACAAACTTCTTCATGAATGAAAAAGATACAGTGGAATCTATTTTCACCGTTTCAGGTTTCTCATTCACGGGTGTTGGTCAAAATGCTGGTATTGGCTTCGTTAAATTGAAAGACTGGAGTGAACGTACTTCACCAGAATCTCAAATTGGTGCGTTAATTCAGCGCGGTATGGCATTAAACATGATCGTCAAAGACGCATCTTACATCATGCCATTACAGCTTCCAGCAATGCCTGAACTCGGTGTAACTGCTGGTTTTAACTTGCAGCTTAAAGATTCAAGTGGTCAAGGCCATGAGAAACTTATTGCCGCACGTAACACAATTTTAGGTTTGGCTTCACAAGATAAACGTCTTGTAGGGGTACGTCCTAATGGTCAAGAAGATACGCCTCAGTATCAAATTAATGTAGATCAGGCTCAAGCTGGTGCTATGGGTGTTAGCATTGCTGACATTAACAACACGATGCGTATTGCATGGGGTGGCTCATACATTAACGACTTCGTTGACCGTGGTCGTGTGAAAAAAGTTTATGTTCAAGGTGATTCGGGTAGCCGTATGATGCCTGAAGACTTAAACAAGTGGTATGTACGTAATAGCAAAGGCGAAATGGTACCGTTCTCTGCATTCGCTACAGGCGAATGGACATATGGTTCTCCTCGTCTTGAACGTTATAACGGCGTGTCATCGGTTAACATTCAAGGTACACCTGCACCTGGCGTAAGTTCTGGTGATTCTATGAAAGCCATGGAAGAAATTATTGCTAAGCTACCGTCTATGGGCTTACAAGGTTTCGACTATGAATGGACAGGTTTATCACTTGAAGAACGTGAGTCTGGTGCTCAAGCTCCATTCCTTTATGCTCTTTCATTGTTAATCGTTTTCCTTTGCTTAGCTGCATTATATGAAAGCTGGTCTATTCCGTTCTCGGTTTTACTTGTGGTACCACTTGGTATTATTGGTGCAATCGTATTGACTTACTTGGGTATGATTATTAAAGGAGATCCAAATCTCTCAAATAACATTTACTTCCAGGTAGCGATGATCGCGGTAATTGGTCTTTCTGCAAAAAATGCGATCTTGATTGTTGAGTTCGCAAAAGAGTTGCAGGAAAAAGGCGAAGACCTACTTGATGCAACTTTACATGCTTCAAAAATGCGTTTACGTCCAATTATTATGACCACCCTTGCCTTCGGTTTTGGTGTACTTCCACTTGCCCTTTCAACAGGTGCTGGTGCAGGAAGTCAGCACTCAGTCGGCTTCGGTGTACTCGGTGGCGTACTCAGTGCAACGTTCTTAGGTATCTTCTTTATCCCTGTATTCTATGTGTGGATTCGTAGTATCTTTAAGTACAAACCAAAAACCATAAACACTCAGGAGCATAAATCGTGATGCAAAAAGTATGGTCTATTTCAGGTCGTAGCATTGCGGTATCTGCACTTGCGCTTGCTTTGGCAGCTTGTCAAAGCATGCGCGGCCCAGAACCAGTCGTGAAAACCGATATACCACAAAGCTATGGATATAACAGTGCTTCTGGTACGTCTATTGCAGAACAGGGTTATAAACAGTTCTTTTCTGACCCTCGTTTGCTCGAAGTGATTGATTTGGCTCTTGCCAACAACCGTGACTTACGTATAGCAACGCTCAATATTGAACGTGCTCAACAGCAATATCGAATTACTCAAAACAACCAGCTTCCAACCATCGGAGCAAGTGGTAGTGCAATTCGTCAGGTTTCTCAAAGCCGTGATCCGAATAACCCCTACTCTACCTATCAGGTGGGTTTGGGTGTAACTGCCTATGAGCTTGATTTTTGGGGCCGCGTTCGTAGCTTGAAAGATGCTGCATTAGATAGTTATCTTTCAACGCAAAGTGCACGTGATTCGACACAAATCAGTCTGATTAGTCAGGTTGCTCAAGCATGGTTGAACTATTCTTTTGCATCGGCGAATTTAAAGCTTGCAGAGCAAACGCTTAAAGCACAGCAAGACTCTTACAACCTCAACAAAAAACGTTTTGATGTGGGTATCGACAGTGAAGTTCCACTACGTCAGGCACAGATTTCTGTAGAAACTGCGCGTAACGATGTAGCGAACTACAAAACTCAGATGGCTCAAGCACAAAACTTGTTGAACTTGTTATCAGGTCAATCGATTCCGCAAAACTTGTTGCCAAACCAACCTGTAAAACGCATTACTCAACAGAATGTATATACAGCTGGTTTACCAAGCGACTTGCTTAACAACCGTCCAGATGTAAAAGCTGCCGAATATAACTTAAGCGCTGCTGGTGCGAATATTGGTGCTGCAAAAGCACGTTTATTCCCAACAATTAGCTTAACAGGTTCTGCAGGTTACGCATCGACTGACTTAAGTGATCTATTTAAGTCTGGTGGATTTGTGTGGTCAGTTGGGCCAAGCCTAGACTTACCAATCTTTGACTGGGGCACACGTCGTGCGAATGTAAAAATTTCTGAAACCGATCAGAAAATCGCATTGTCTGATTATGAAAAATCAGTTCAGTCTGCATTCCGCGAAGTTAATGATGCGCTTGCAACTCGTGCCAATATTGGTGAACGTTTAACAGCTCAACAACGTCTAGTAGAAGCAACTAACCGCAACTACACATTATCAAATGCCCGCTTCCGTGCTGGTATTGATAGTTACTTGACAGTTCTTGATGCACAACGTTCATCTTATTCAGCAGAACAAGGTTTATTGTTGCTTCAACAAGCTAACTTAAACAACCAAATTGAGTTATATAAAACTCTAGGTGGCGGTTTAAAAGCAAACTCTTCAGATACAGTGGTTAATCAACCATCAAGTGCTGAACTTAAAAAGCAATAAGTTTTAAATAACTTATCTATAAAAGCTCACTTCGGTGGGCTTTTTTATTGCATCTCATGCGAATATTTCTTATCTTGAAAGCTTAAGAGATTTAGATTGATAAAAAATAATGTTACTGAGTAATTTAGAAAGTGTTCCGGGCCACCAGATTTTAAAACAGCTTGATGTTGTTTATGGAAGTACAGTCCGTAGTAAGCATGTTGGCCGTGACTTGATGGCGAGTTTAAAAAATATTGTCGGTGGTGAACTTACAGGTTATACCGAATTATTAGAAGAATCCCGCCAAGAAGCCATGAATCGTATGATTGCCAAAGCTCAGCAACTTGGTGCGAATGCAATTGTCGGCATTCGTTTTTCAACTTCAAATATTGCTCAAGGTGCTTCCGAACTATTTGTATATGGCACCGCTGTGGTTGTGCAACCTCAAGCCCCCCATCTACCAGATCCATTTAGTGCATAGGTAGAAAATGGAAAATCTTATTTTTCAGCTTGTTATTTTTCTCATTCTTTTCAGTATTGGTTGGGGTTTTGGGCGCCATATTGAACGAAAACATTTGAATGAACTTCTAGAAAAAGAGCAACGACTGGCCCATATCAGAATTGATACGAATCGTTTTGCGACGAGTGATCAGCTAGGCCATTTCATTAGTAGTAATGTCGTGATTTCTCATGACTACTTTAAATATGTATTGGCATCCATTAAGAATGTTTTGGGTGGTCGACTCACCAGTTATGAGAGTGTAGTTGAGCGTGCTCGCCGTGAAGCGATTGTCCGTTTAAAACAACAAGCCCATACCGCAGGAGCTAACCATATTATGGGAGTTCGGCTGAGTACAACCGAACTAGGAATGCAGGGCGGAATGGTCGAAGTTTTTGCCTACGGTACAGCAGTAAAAGATTAATACTGCCCTACATTAGAAAAATGAATGCGTGGATTGCCAATATTTTTAGTTAAATGTTGGCAAATTCCGGTAATTTTCCAACTGCCCTGTTGTTTTGCCAAAGTAAAATAATAACGACCAAACGAATGAAAATAATCATTTTCTGAAAAACGATAAATTTGATAATTACATTCTAACCATGCCCGATCTTGTTCAATACGGATGATCGGATTACTTAAGTTATGTTGCAATCTGAGATGCGACAACGCCTGTTGCCGAGAACCTTTATATTCATGACAAGACACGACACATAAAGGCTCTCCCCTAAACTGGAAATAGTCCACCTCAAGTTGATCTGCCAATAACTCATCAAAAGCGTCCCAATTTTTCTGGTCAAAGACCAATTGAAAACGCGTAATGACTTCTAAAATACGGTGATAATCTTGATCCATGGTGAACCTTCTATGCGGGTTTTCCATCAATTTAGCACGGCAAAATCACTTTTTTATTTTACTTTTGTTTTCCGAATCATTTTATAAAGAAGTTTTGGTGACATCCGAGAAACCATAACCCCTAGTTTTTCTTTTGTTCCCCCAACAACAATATATTCTTGCCCATGCATTAATGCTTTTACAGATTGCTCTGCAAATACATCTGCCTCTAAACCATTCTCGATGGCTTCATCTTGATGACCTTGAGGTTGTCCAGCACCATTTAGTGCATTAAAAGAAACATTAGTTTTTACAAATCCTGGGAAAATAACGGAAACTTCAACACCTTGATCTGAGACCTCGGCACGCAAACTATTTGCCCACATATGAATTGCAGCTTTAGCAGCCGAGTAGCTTGCACGGTACTGCGTTCCTAATAAACCTGCCACACTCGACACAAATACAACTCGGCCAGACTTTTGTTTTAGCATGGTCGGAAGCACAGTTTTGGTTAATGCCACTTGTGAGAAATAGTCGACTTCCATAATGGCCCGTTCAGTTGCCATGGTCGTATCTTCAATTAAAGCACGTTGGCTTAAGCCTGCATTATTAATAAGCCAGTCAATTCTGCCTTTCGCTTTTAAAATCTGCTTATAAGCCTCATCAACTTGTTTTTCATCAGTAATATCTGCAACCACAGACAAATGTTGATCTGGATTTAACAAACCAACCCGAACTGCTTCTAATTCCTCAAAACGACGCGAGGTCAAAATCACCTCCGCCCCTTGCAAAGCCAACTCGCCTGCTAAGGCCTTACCCAGACCAGAAGATGCTCCCGTAATCCATACCACTTTATTTTGCAAAGTATCAAGTTTGGCCATGCTTTATGTTCCTATTATCTTTTTAAATTATGCTGCTTGATGCATGAAGGCCAAAAAGTGGTTGATATAATGGGTTGCTGTGGTCTGATCGACCTGTGTACCTAACTTTTCCAAACGTTTATAGCCTAAATGCGTCGTCATGTTGATCACCCCATTCAGGGTTTTATCGACAACTAAATTAAATTTTAAACGCTTTTTAGGTTCACGTACTAGGCTTGTTACGCCTAAATCTACAATTTGAATGAGGGTCTCAAAAGCAGCTGCCACACTCTGCATATTCCCATCACGAATTTGCTGCGTAAGAGTTTCGGCTTGTTGCACGAGTTGAAGCGTAACTGGATAGGTAATATAAACTTGCTGCCCCTGTTCTTTCATTAGGGATGTCATGTAGTCAACTAAAGGTAAAAGACGTTCATTTCCAAAGAATGAAACTGACCAAGGCATGTATTTTCGAAAAGTCTCTAAAACTTGCTGAACTACTTTTTCAGACTCAGCTTGCTGTTTTGGGGACATGGTTGTATTCCCTGACTGTAAAAGTACAGAAAAAACCTGCTCAATAATTTCACAAGAAAGGTCAGACAATACATCCCCTAAAGGTTTTGCCTGACTTTGGCTCACCCCATCATGCAGTTTCTGCCGAATGGTCTCGAATTGGGTATAAGTTGAATCGGAAATTTTCAAAAAAACTTCATAACTCATGAGCAACATCCTTTTTCAATTCTTTTGTAATTTTTGTGCCGTGTGTCTACACGATTAAATTGTGATCCATCTTTCATAAATCTACCGTTTTTTGAAAAAAATACAAAACCGTTTATCTGTTTTCAGCACATTAATTTCGAGGCATTTTTTTGCTACAATAGGTGCAATTTTTTATGCATATTCGATCTAAGCTACTATGACTGACGCTCAAACCGCTCAAAATATTGCGACCACATACGATCCAACCGAGATCGAAAAGAAGTGGTACCAAACGTGGGAAGAACAAGGTTACTTCAAACCTTCTGGTCACGGTGAATCATTCTGTATCATGATTCCGCCACCAAACGTCACTGGTAGTTTGCACATGGGCCATGGCTTTAACAATGCCATTATGGATGCCCTCACCCGTTATAACCGTATGATGGGTAAAAACACCTTGTGGCAACCAGGTACTGACCATGCGGGTATTGCAACTCAAATGGTTGTTGAGCGTCAACTTGGCTTACAAGGTGTGACTCGTCATGACTTGGGCCGTGATAAGTTCATCGAAAAAGTTTGGGAATGGAAAGAACAATCTGGCGGCACAATTACGAAACAAATTCGTCGCTTAGGTTCGTCTGTAGACTGGTCACGTGAACGCTTCACGATGGACGAAGGTTTATCAAACGCAGTTAAAGAAGTATTCGTTCGTTTGCACGAAGATGGTTTAATTTACCGCGGTAAGCGCCTTGTAAACTGGGACCCTAAACTTCAAACTGCTCTTTCTGACCTTGAAGTAGAAAGCAAAGAAGAAAAAGGCTCACTTTGGCACTTTAAATATTTCTTTGAAGACAAATCAGTTAAAACTCAAGATGGCAAAGACTATCTAGTAGTTGCAACGACTCGTCCTGAAACGTTACTGGGCGATACTGCTGTTGCTGTTCACCCTGAAGATGAGCGTTATTCACACCTTGTTGGTAAAAACATTGTATTGCCAATTACTGGTCGTTTAATTCCGATCGTTGCAGACGACTACGTTGAAAAAGACTTCGGTACTGGCTGTGTAAAAATCACGCCTGCCCATGACTTTAACGACTATGACCTAGGTAAACGCAATAGCTTACCAATCATTAATATCTTCAACAAAAATGCCGAAGTTTTAGGTGAGTTTGAATATATCGCCAAAGCTGGTGAACAAATTTCTAAAACCATTACTGCACCTGCGGAATATGCTGGTTTAGAACGTTTCGCAGCACGTAAAAAATTAGTTGCTGAAGCTGAAGCTGAAGGCTGGTTAGATCAAATCCAACCGTATGACTTAAAAGCGCCACGTGGCGACCGTTCAGGCGTGATCATTGAGCCATTATTGACTGACCAATGGTATGTAAAAATTGCGCCACTTGCTGAACCTGCAATTGAAGCAGTTCAAGATGGCCGTATTAAGTTTGTTCCAGAGCAGTACAGCAACATGTACATGGCGTGGATGCGTGACATTCAAGACTGGTGTATTTCACGTCAGCTTTGGTGGGGTCACCGTATTCCAGCTTGGTACGATGCGAATGGCAACATCTATGTTGGTCGTAACGAAGAAGAAGTACGTGCGAAAAACAACATCGCTGCTGACGTTGAACTTAAACAAGACGAAGACGTTCTTGATACATGGTTCTCTTCTGCACTTTGGACTTTCTCAACTTTAGGTTGGACTGGAGATGCGAAGCAAGACGATGTAAATGATTTCTTAAAAACTTTCCACCCAACAGATGTGTTGGTGACTGGTTTTGACATCATTTTCTTCTGGGTTGCCCGCATGATCATGATGACCCTACACTTCATGAAAAATGAAGATGGTTCATCTCAAGTTCCATTTAAGACTGTTTACGTTCACGGCTTGGTACGTGATGGTGAAGGTCAAAAAATGTCTAAGTCTAAAGGTAACGTACTTGACCCATTAGACTTGATTGACGGTATTGATTTAGAAAGCTTAGTTGCAAAACGTACTACTGGCCTAATGAACCCGAAAGATGCCGCGAAGATTGAAAAATCAACGCGCAAAGAGTTCCCAGAAGGCATTAATGCTTATGGTACTGACGCAGTTCGTTTCACGTTCTGTGCGCTTGCAAACACTGGTCGTGACATCAAGTTTGACTTAAAACGTGTTGAAGGCTACCGTAACTTCTGTAACAAAATCTGGAACGCAACTCGTTTCGTTCTGATGAATGTTGAAGGTCAAACTGTTGGTCAGGAAGCCCGCCCTGATCTTTGGGAACTTCCAGAACAATGGATTATGAGCCGTCTGCAAAAAGCAGAAGCTGCCGTACACCAAGCGTTTGCAACCTATCGTTTAGACCTTGCTGCACAAGCGATTTACGACTTTATCTGGAATGAATACTGTGACTGGTATGTTGAGTTAACAAAACCAGTTCTTAACGATGCAGAAGTTGCCGAAGAGCGTAAAGCTGAAGTACGCCGTGTATTGCTTGCAGTGATGGAAGCTTCTTTACGTTTAGCTCATCCGTTAATGCCGTATTTGACAGAAGAAATCTGGCAAACGCTTGCACCAATGCTTGGTAAAGGTGGCCCAACGATTATGACTGCTCAATACCCTATTCCTGAGCAAGCAAAAATCAATGAACAAGCTGAAGCAGACATGCAATGGCTTCAAGGTTTAATTGGTGCGGTACGTAACATTCGTGGTGAGTTGGGCTTAGGTAATGCGCGCTTATTGCCAGTATTACTTCAAAATACTTCTGACGCTGAACGTGAACAAATTATTCGTATTGAAGCGTTGTTCAAAGCATTGGCTAAAGTTGAAAGCATTGAATTCTTGAATAAAGACCAAGAGCCACCTTTGTCTTGCTCTAGCGTTGTAAGCCATGCATCGGTATTTGTACCAATGAAAGGCTTAATTGACCCTAAAGCTGAACTTGCTCGTTTGCAAAAAGACTTGGATAAAATCCAAAAGCAACACGATCAAATTGCGGGCAAACTTGCAAACGAAGGCTTTGTATCTAAAGCCCCAGCAGCAGTTGTTGAAGGTGAAAAAGCGAAGCTTGCTGAGTTTGCTGCTCAGTTAGAAAAAGTTAAAGCGAATATGGAGCAAATTGCTGCGCTTTAATGCAGTAATTTGATTAAAAAAATCCCCTCTTAGCGAGGGGATTTTTTATTTCCATTTTTCTAAATAATTTGTAAAGACGTTAAAATGTCCCTTAATTTGTCTTTTGATGTTTTTTGAATCAAATTCACCAGCAACGCGGTAAGCGTAACTCACATAATTTCTCTTACCTATATATGTAAATCTAGTATATAAAGTTCTCATATACATATTATGATTATTATGTGAATTAGTCCTTTGCAACCTATTATAATGAGCAGTTCTCATTCTAATAGCTTTTCTTAATTTATAATGAAATTTTGATAACCCCGTTTCGCGCAAGAAAATTTCTTGCCCATCATATAACAAACCTAAATATTGTAGCTTATGTGGATAATTAAAACTTGGCACGCCATTTTTCTTAACCAGTCCATCTTNNAAAACAACACACTGAGTTTTCTTATCATTAATCTTTAATTTCAAAGCATCAATTTCTTGAAAGATAAAACTTTTAATCTCATCACTATGTTCATTATCAACAATAAAAATCATATCATCACAATATCGAAAATACTCCCCATTAATCCCTATTATTTTGTTTTTCATATTCTTATCAAAATTCATCATATAAATATTTGATAACATCCCACTCATTGGAGAACCTTGAGGAATTCCTTTAACTTTTAGATTTCTTTTAATTAACTGATTTTTTCTAACTACATTACGGAAAGTTTGAATATCACACAATCTATCCATACGCTTATGTAAAGTTCGAGAGTTTAATGATAAATTTAAATTTTTATATAAATCTTCTTTATTTACATAAGCAAAATTAGTTAAAGATTTAAAAACTTGATAATGATCTTTAGGTAATCGTGATTCACCAAGCACCTCTAACCACATTTTTTTTTAATAACTCATGGTTCAAATTATCAAAAAAACCTGAAATATCTAAACACAAAACAGAACAATTTTTCTTTTCATGTATATAATCAAAAACTTGTTTTGCAAAATGTATATTACACATAGATATTTTTTTTAAAGAATTATCTTTGCAACTAACTTTTCTAAATGCAATAATATTATTTGATAAATTATTATGGTTTAAGAAATCTTCATATTTTAAAGATAATAAATGTGCGTAATAAGCATAAATATTACCATCAATATGACTAGGGAAATTAATAAGTCGTTCTTTTTCTTTAAAATCCAGCTTCGATATCTCAGTTTTTCTCTTATTAACCTTACCTTCTAAGGTTACAGTTTTAATTCTTTTTTTTATTTTTCTACAAATTTTTTCATCATTAAGTTTATAAGAAATCATTGGGAAAAAAGAATGCACTGATATTTTCTCTTTATCCACAACATACTCAAAAACTTTTTGATTACTTATTTTTTTATCAAAATGTAGGTAATTACGAAATTTATTTCTTTTTTCAAAAAATTTGGTATTTATATTTTGCATTTTGCCAACTTTGGGAGATTAGACGACTGTTATCTGTATCCTTCAAAAGGACATCCCCCAAAGTCTACTGAAGACATAAACTCAAGCCTGTCTATGCCTTCCTCCTTTTTCGGTACAGTCTAAACATTTCAAAGGAGTATGTGTAGAATGCTACTAATCAGTTTCACTCTCATGCTGTATCAAAGCACTGGGATCAACATCGACATAACAACAATCATCGAGATATTGATGAATAGTTCGAACTATTCATTAATATCGAGGTTTACATCTACAACCTTCTCAGCAATATATGACTATATTCTGACAAGCAAACCACTAGTAAAACAAACTACTAGAGGCAACAAGAATTACGTAATTAATTTCTTTATTTATTTNCAAAGTACTATNNTTNAAATATAAAAAATTAAAGCACTTCATGCTCAAATAAAATTCTCAATCCTCTCTCTTTCCCCATATATATCAGTCTATACTTTTCTGCTTTTAACTGTTGCTTGATATCCTAATTCCCTCCTCCTCTCAAGAGGGTGAGGGGAAACTTACAACACCCCATGCACCAACAACATCTCCACCCCACTCACTTTTTTCATATGTTTTAAACGTTCCTTTTCCCACTTTAACTGCTGCTTTAACTCAGCACAATCAGCATCTACAGCTGTATAAACATCACTAATGTGTACATATTCTGCTTTTACATTCTTGGCTAACTGAAAAGAATCCAAAATCTCAGCAATTTGACTTTCAAGCTGCTGACTTTGTGCATCCAAAGCCAGTTTATAAAACTGCAACTGCTCAGCAGATAACTCTTTAGCACCTAGCCCTTTATTCTGTTCAAGCTGTAACTGGAGTTTGAGTAAATAAAACAAATCCTGCTTTTCATAGGCCAGACTTGCTTGTTGGAACAGCTCAGTTTTTTCTTCTTTTTTGGTTTCATCTTGCTCACGGTCTGGGTGAATCATCGCGGCAATTTTTTAAATAAACTGTTTTGAGTGACTGTGCTGCCATTTGCTCAGCTTGTTCACGTTTTTGTTGCTGTCTTTGCTGTTTGGCTTGCTCCCGCGCTTGTTGTTGCTCGGCTGCATACTGTTCAAAGTCTTCTTCAAGTTCTGCACTTTGATCAACGCTTGCTTCATATTCAAATTTTATTGAATGTAACTTTTTTATTCTTTTTTACCGACTCCCCCGCATGTTGCTGATAAAAGGTATCGATTTGCTTCACCAACTCCAACTGTTCAGCAGACAGCATTTTGGAGCGCTTCAACATTTGTGCAAGCTGGGCATTTTTTTCATCGAGTTGTTGCATATCCGCTTTGGAAAACTCATGGCTATGCAGCATATTCCAGAGTTGATCTAACTGCTGAAATAAGACTTCATGCAAATCGCCATACACAGGCATTAATTTTTGCCGTATGTGCTGTTGAATCTCAGCTTGTGCATTTTGCCATGTGCTCAGGCTAACTTTTTGCTGCTCTATTTTATCAATCAGGCGATTCAGTTTTTTCTGCTGTGCAGATGGCTCAGACCTTTGCTGCAAGCTCACTTTGAGATCAAAGGACATACTCATCCACCTGAAAAAGAAAAAAGTGTAGCAATAATCAGATGAGGAAGGTAGCAAAGCATTCTTTAAGTCAGAATCAACCTATTCATTTTTAGAAAATAGAATGCGACTTATCTAAGTTATAACCTAAGAAATCCACCAAATCACTAATGGTAAAGTCACGGCAGCACATAAGGTTTGAAAGCTAATCACGGCGGCCATGAGCTGACTATCACCACCCAAAACCTTAGTTAAAATGTATGAAGCTGAAGCAGTTGGTAGCGCAAAGAAAATCACTAAAATTTGTGTTTGCAAACTTGGTAAACCAAACCACATGCAGACAGCGTAACCCAAGGCAGGCACTGCTAAAAGTCGAGCAAACGTGTCTGCTGCCAATACCACAATGTCTTTTTTAATTTGCATAAACTGTAAAGCTGCGCCAACACATAACAAACCTAGTGGCAAACTCGACACTGAAAAAAGCTTAATAAACTGAGTAAAGCCTTCCCAAATCGGGATATGAAGCGCATTGACTGTTGCCCCGACTACACATGATGCAATTAAAGGGTTTTTAAGGAGTGCAATCAAAACAGGCTTTATTGCCATGTGTTCTTTAGAGGTTAAAGCAAGCACCGAAATAACGTTCACAAGCGGAATGCAAAGCGCCAATAAAATTGCCAGAATGGCCATTCCTTCACTTTTAAAAAGCGAAGTCACTAAAGCCAAACCAATATAGGTATTAAAGCGAACCATACTTTGTACGTGCACACCGAAACGTGCAGGCGGTATGTGCCAAAACATTCGAAGTATGTATAAAAAGGCGGTTACTGCCAAAACCACAATCAACATCGCAATAATGGCTGTACTCAAGCTTTGTAAGTCAATTTTTGCGGTCGATAACGTACTAAAAAGCAAAGCGGGAAATAAAATATAGTAATTAAGCTTCTCTGCCCCCGCCCAAAACTCATCGCTAAAAAAACGATATTTTTTAAATAAGTATCCCGATGCAATTAATGCAACTAAGGGAAAAAGAGATAAAACAATGCTATTCATTTCTTTACTCGAGTTTTATGGAGGTTTGCTGTTTGGCAATAACCTTGACTTACTCATATATTAAAGATAATGAAAACTCATGATAAAATGAGTTTTTACTCATAACAAATACAACATGACCTTTACCCAACTTGAAATTTTCGCACTCATTGCTGAACTAAAAAGCTTTACTGCTACAGCAGAAAAGTTGGGCATTTCACAGTCAGCTGTTTCTCATGCGCTTAAATCATTAGAACAACAATGGGGGATTAACCTGATTTCAAGATCCCAAAGTGATATTGAGCTCACCACGACAGGCCAACAGCTTCTTACGCATGTAAAAGAGTTATTGAGTATTTCCGATACATTAGAAAAAGAAGTGGCGGCCATCCACGGTTTAAATGAAGGAACATTACGTATAGGGTCTTTTGGGGCTTCATCATCTATTTATCTATTGCCTGAAATTTTAGAAACCTTTCGGCAGCGCTACCCTAAAATCGAAATTTATATTGATGAAGGTGAAGATAAAGAAGTTGCTCAGTGGTTACTAGAACGGCGTATAGAAGTCGGTTTTTTGATTATGCCAGATGAGCGATTCGATACGTTCCCGTTAATTGAAGACCGTTTTGTTGCGTTAATTCCTAGTCACTACCCGCTCGCGCAACAACTTTATATTGATCCAGTACAACTAGAAAACTGCCCTTTCATCATGACGATGGCTGGCAGTAGATATCAGGTCGAATTAATTTTAAAAAACTTTAATGTGAAACCAGACATCAAATTTTATGTGTCACAAATTTTAAGTATCGTCAGCATGGTTCACAATCAATTAGGGGTGTCCATTGTGTCTGATATGGTCATTACCAAAGAGTTACTCTCACTTTATCCAAACGTAGTTAAACGCCCTTTTAAACCGAACCTTAAACGTTCTATTGGACTCGCGGTGAAAAATAAAAAGCATATGAGTCCTGCTTTGAAAGCCTTTATTGAAGTCGCGCAATCAGTTTGGTCAGATCATTAAATGAATAAGAGCAATTTTTAAAACTTTAATAACGAACTCTTTCAGGTCAATTTATCAGCGTATTAGATGACTTGTAACGTAAAAAGCGCCATAACTGCCCTATCTTGACTAAATCAACGCACCATTTATCGCCAAAAACCACTTTTCCAATTCAAATTGGTGCACTTATTGCATATTCACTTTTATGCAATTGAGTTTGTTTCGACAAACTTAGGTTTTTAGATTCCTTAAATCTATTTTGGTGCAATTTACAGACCCAGATTTGTTCCAAAATGGAATTTAGCACTTTTTTCGAGCATGCTATGCAAAATGTAGATCTATTTTTCTTATTACTTGGTGCTGTTTTGGTTCTTGCCATGCACGCAGGTTTTGCATTCTTGGAACTTGGTACGGTTCGCCATAAAAATCAGGTGAACGCACTGAGTAAAATTCTGACTGACTTTGCCCTCTCTGCAATCGCATATTTCTTTGTTGGCTACTACATTTCTTATGGTCAGCATTTTTTCCATGATGGCACAAGCCTCGCAAGTGATCATGGCTACAACCTCATGCGTTGCTTCTTTTTACTCACTTTTGCTGCGGCCATTCCTGCCATTATTTCGGGTGGTATTGCTGAACGTGCAAAAATGCGTTCACAAGCAATTGCGACACTCGCTTTAGTTGCGCTGGTTTATCCATTTTTCGAAGGTATGGTCTGGAATGGTAACTACGGTCTGCAAAAATGGTTAGAAGCAACTTTTGGTGCAGCCTTTCACGACTTTGCGGGTTCAGTCGTAGTGCATGCTATGGGTGGTTGGATTGCACTTGCTGCCGTGATTTTATTGGGTGCACGTTCTGGTCGTTATAAGAAAGATGGTCGTGTAAGTGCTCATCCGCCATCTTCTATTCCATTTTTAGCGCTCGGTTCATGGATTTTAATTGTCGGCTGGTTTGGCTTTAACGTGATGAGCGCGCAACGAGTTGATGCAATTTCAGGTCTGGTTGCAATTAACTCTCTCATGGCTATGGTCGGCGGAACAATTACAGCAAATGCGATTGGGAAAAATGACCCTGGTTTCTTACATAACGGACCACTTGCGGGTTTAGTTGCAATCTGTGCGGGTTCTGACATTGTTCATCCGATCAGTGCGCTTGTTATTGGTGGTGCAGCTGGTGCAATGTTCGTGTACCTATTCACTTACACTCAAAACAAGCTCAAAGTAGATGATGTGTTGGGTGTATGGCCTTTACACGGTGTATGCGGCGCATTTGGTGGTATTGCAGTGGGTTTATTTGGTCAAAAATGGCTTGGTGGTTTAGGCGGTGTATCTTTTGCCTCACAGCTCATTGGTACAGTACTTGCGATTGCTATTGCGCTCGCTGGTGGCTTTATTGTTTATGGCCTACTCAAAGCAACTATTGGCATTCGTTTATCTCAAGAAGATGAGTTTAGAGGTGCAGATTTATCTATTCATAAAATTTCTGCAAACTCCGAAGAAGGTATGTTTTAACTCAACAATTGATAAGCAGGATCAAAATATCCTGCTTATCATTACGTTTTAAAGCCTTTGCTCACCCAAATTAATTAAAAAAAATTAAAATTTTTNCTAAAAAAATAATATATACCTATGAATTATAAATATTATTTTTAAGTATTAACTTTATTTCAACATTAAATTTTGTTTAGTTTAAGAACAATTTAAGTTTTATTTTATGTAATGCCTTCAACTCACACTCAAATTGATGTTGCATGGCAATGAACCAACAAAAACAATTTTTTCAACTTCAGCTTATTTTTCTTGCCCTTAGTTTTTTTATACTTTTATTTATATTTCCAGTGGGTGGGAAGATTGATATGTATTTCATCCACCCTTGGATGGATTCAACAGGTCATTTCTTTAATCGGGACAATTGGTACCTTGTCAGGGTAAACCATGAAATCGTAAAACAAATCATTACTACCGTTTATGTGATCTTTTTATTTCTGTGGATTGCGTCATTCAAAGTAGAAAAATTGAAACTTTATCGCTGGCAATATGGCTATATGTTTTTTGTCAGCATGATTGGTAGTGGTGTAGTTGGCCTATTAAAATCACAATCTGCTCACGCTTGCCCTTGGAATATGGTTCATCCGACTGCTTTAAGTTATGTATGGGACTTTACCTCTACACATGGTCATTGCTTTCCTGGTGGTCACGCAAGTGCAGGCTTTATTTTAATGACTGGCTTTTTTGTTTATCGCCTTGAGCAACCAAAACGTGCTTATTTTTATCTCATCGCGGGCATTATCTTAGGCTTTCTGATGGGCTGGGGACAAATGATGCGTGGCGCCCATTTCCTTAGCCACAATTTATGGACTGGCTGGGTCGTTTGGGCAGTGAATATTTTATTTTATAAAATTTGTATTCACCGCTTTGAGTTTGAAAAACGAATCAAACAAGAACTTGTTTAAATCAAGTTCTTGCTTCATGAATATGTAGAGCTTTAGGCAGTTTAACTAAAACAGAAAGTCCGCCAAGTTCTAAGCTTCGATCTAGTGTCAAAGTTCCGCCTAAACGCTGAGTCGCTCGGTCAACAATTGATAAACCTAAGCCACTACCCACTTCAAGGTGGTGGTGTACACGATAAAAACGTTTTAAAACCTTATCGTAATGTTCAGGGTCAATCCCTGCACCGCTATCTTCAATTTGTATACACGCATCGCCATCTTTGGCAGTAAAGACTGAAATATTAATCATTCCTTCATGAGGCGTGTATTTAATTGCATTATCAATTAGGTTAAAAATAATTGAGTGTACTGTTGGCTCAACACTATGCATTTCAATAGGTTCATTGCGGACAAATCCTAAATCAATATCTTTTTGCATAGCTAAATTAACCAGCTGTTCAACACAATTTAAAGCGACATCATTGAGTTGAAAAGTTCTGGTCGGTTCAATCACACTTAAAGACACATCTTGCTTAGCCAAAGCCAAAAGCTGTGTAACCAAATGCTGAATACGCGCTAATCCTTTACTTAAGTTTTGCAGCGCTTCATGCTCAGGAAATTGACTGATTAAAATCTTGGTTTGTAAATTTAAAGCTGTAACAGGAGTTCGTAATTCATGAGCAGCATCTGCAATAAACTGTTTTTGCTCATTTTGAGCTTTAGAAATACGCTCAAACAAACGGTTCATTTCATCAATAGTTGGTAATAACTCTTGAGGATAGTCTAAAACTTCAATGGGTGTTAACTCTTCCGAATCGCGTTCCTTCAGCTCATTTTTAAAGTCATCTATTGGTTTTAGACCTCGACCAATAATTGCAGCTAAAGCAAAAATCGCAAATGGCAAAATAATTAAATACGGAATAAACATACTTCCTGCGAGTTCCCAAGCAAAAGCTTCACGAACTCGTTCTTGTTGACTAACCTGAATCTGGTAATCTTTTAAAGGCAAAACGTAAGTTCTCACGACGCCTTGGCTGGTTTTATGCGAGTAAAAACCCGCTTGGGTAACTGGTGCAACCAACAAATGTAAATGATGAGATAAATGGGCCTGATCTTTATAAGCCCAAATATCTAAAAACAAATCTTCTTCATGATAAGTTCTGTGTAAATCGAACTTACTACTTACAGTCCTTAAAGGATACTCAGCTGTTCGTTCAGCTAAATACTGCATTTGAGTATCTAAAATTTCATCAACTTCTTGAAGTGCAACCTTATAGGCACTAAAAATTAATATACAACCTAAGACAACACTGAAAATTGAGGTGCCCCAAATTAGTCGTTTCTTTAATGAATAATGCACTTTTATAAAGTTCCAAAATTGAAGCGAGGATTACCCTAAACGGTAACCCAACCCTCGAATAGTTCGAATAAAGTCTTTCCCGAGTTTAGCTCTCAAGTGATGCACATATACTTCAATCGTATTACTGGTCACTTCACTATCGAAATCATATAACTTATCTTCAAGATTTGCTTTAGAAAAGATTTTATTTGGATGGCTCATTAAAGGAATAAGAATCGCCCATTCACGGTTCGACAAATCAATCCGTTGGCCTTTAAAGGTTGCAATATGTTGTTCAACATTTAAAACCAAATCGCCATTTTGTAAAAGTTGCTCATGATTCGCAAGCTGAGCCTCTACTCCAGTACGACGCAATAGCGCATGAATACGGGCAAGTAACTCATCAAATTCGTATGGTTTAATTAAGTAATCATCTGCACCGTGGTTTAATCCATCCACGCGGTTTTGCAACTGGTCTCGTGCCGAAATGATTAAAACTGGAGTGACAGCTCTTTGACGGATTTGCTTTAAGACCTGCATACCATCCATCATTGGCAAACCTAAGTCTAATAAAATGATATCAAACTTATTTTTGGCCAAGTGAGCCAGACCATCCAAGCCATTATTGACCCACTCCACCTCAAATTGATGATATTGCAGCAACGTTATTGTTGACTCAGCAATCATAAAATCATCTTCAATCATTAAGATTTTTGTCATGTTCTAGGCTCGCTTTAATTCACATGGGCACAAGAGTGCAACATGTCCAGTTGAGGGTTAATGACCTGAGTTTTCACATCCAGCATACTTAACAAACTTGGGAATAAATTATCCTGACTTAACTTTTGTTTCGTTTGTTGGCCTAAACAACTCACTTGCGCAAGATTGTGCTGTTTCCAGTTATCAGAGAACCACATAATCATTGGTACATGTGTTTGTTGAGTTGGTGCGATTGAGTAAGGCGCCCCATGCAAATACATACCATGTTCACCAGTTGATTCACCATGATCAGATAAATACCATAAACCTGTTTGATATTTCGATACTTCTTTTAAATTATTAATCATCTGACTTAATACATGGTCTGTATATATGATTGAATTATCATAGCTATTTATTAATTCGGTTGGAGAACAGCCCTGTATCGCATTAGTATCGCAAGTCGGTTTAAACTTTTGATATTCCGCAGGCGCACGCTTGTAATAGGCTGGGCCATGACTTCCGACTTGATGTAAAACAATTAAACGTGGACGCGTGTCTTCTTTAGGAATAGTAGCTAAATATTCATTTAAGCTATCAATTAAAATATCATCAAGACATTCGCCATCTTTACACCATTTTTGCTGTAGCTTTTCTGGAATTTGATATTGCTCAACACGATCACATGCGCCTTTACAACCAGAATTGTTATCAATCCAAGTTACTTGGTAACCCGCACGCTTTGCAATATCCAATAGGCCTTCACGATGACTTGCTAATTGCTCATCATAGTTAACACGTGGCATGCCAGAGAACATGCATGGAACTGAAACAGCAGTGGCTGTACCACATGAACTTACTTGAGAGAAATTCAAAATATCTTGTTTAGAAAGCTCTGGATTCGTATTTTTAGCATATCCATTAAGTGAAAAACTTTCTGCACGTGCAGTTTCACCCACTACAAGCACCATTAATTTAGGCAAGTTCTTTTGTGTAGGCTGAACTTGATGAGCATCTTCACCATATTTCACAAGAGGAAGATTCTTCTTCGGTGCCTTTTTATGATAATAAGACATTAAAGAAGAAATGGTGTTTTGAGGAGAGATCATACCTTTTAAATCACGATGCTCTCTAAAGATTGCTGCAAAATCAACATAATATGTAAACAGCAAACTGCCTACAAGTGCGAAGGCAATAGCTATAGATAATACTTTCTTAACTAAGAGAGGAACTATTCTTTCTTTTTTGAGCTTTACCTGAGTAATCAAGAAAATAGGTAAAACAACAAAGAAAACTGTCCAAAGTCCAAAGCGTAATGAAACTAAATCAGAAACCTCCGATACATCTGTTTGTATCATATTTTGAATCTGATCAGGCGAGATGATTACACCTAAGGTATTGACAAAATAAGAGCTAAAACCACCAATGAAGACCAGCAAAATTGCAAAAAATTTGGCCGTCCATTTCCAGTTTAGAATCTGTAAAAGTGCATAATAAGCAGCAATAAGAATAACAACAGTAGCTGCTAAGAATAGAATAGCCTTTACTCCAAAATATGGAGTTAAAAGATGTACTTTGTTATAAAAACCAATATTTAGAATTGCACCTAACCAAATGGCTATAATGAAATTAAACATAAACAGTGAAATCTGTTTATTTTTTAAGGTAGAAAAAAAATTCAGCATCTTGGGGGGAACTACAATCTTTTTATGATGCTTTACTGTAGAAATTGAAACTTAAAAATGACTTAAATAAAAAATGATCTAATACATAAATCTTAAAAAACACTTATTTCAAAATTTTTTCTAACAAAAAGACGAGGTTAAATTTAACCTCGTCTTTTTTAATTTTTAACTAAATGTAGGTCTTAGAAACTATATTTAGCCATTAAACCAACACGGTTATCTTTGTAAGACTTACCATCAAAGGTATCACGCTTACCGTTAACGTACTCTAGACCCAAATCAATTGGTTTAACTGGTGTATAAATCACGTTAAGCCATGCTTGTTGAACTTTTTCGTTTGCAGAGGCATTTAATTTTGCGAAATCAGTACCGTCATCAGCGAACTGAGCACCATATGCTAAAGTCGAACGTAAATTAGGTAAAATCTTATAAGTTCCACCTACTTGTACTGCTACAAATTTATTTTGCTCAATAGAGTTGCCTGCTACAGCATAAGCAGAGTTACTACCATATAAATAGGTATTATCACCTACTACATATGATGCGTCAGCAAAGAGTTTTAAAGGATCAGATACTTTAAAGTCGGTACCAACAGCTACACCCCAACCAGTTTTATCATCATCGGCAAGCTGTGATTTATAATTTTCTACTAGAACACGAGCTGATGCAGAACCTTTACCCGCAGCGTAGCCTTGAGTAATTTTAGCAGTTAATGCAGGTAGGCTATATTTGAGGTCACCTGTAGTAGATGTTGAACTATCTGCTTTTTCTGCAGAAACAAACAATTGAGTTGTAGGACCTAGTTTGTAGTTATAACGCACTTGCGGAACACGTTTAGTACCGCCACCAATGTTGGTCGAGAAGTCGATCATTTCTGGTGCATGGTTAGACAAGAAGTTTGAAGTTGTTTGACCAAATAACCAGTCGTTATAAGTCAAGTAAGCATGACGAATACGGAATGCATCACTTGTACCCCCAAAGTCAACTTCGATTTTACCACCAACTTTGGCATCACTTACTGGAGCAGTAAAATCTAAACCAATACGTGTCGTTTTAGCAGTCGCACGTAATTTATCATGTGTTTTACCATCTGACTTGCTTACAGCATTGAAGTCGTCATCCGCACCTTCAATAATATAGTTAGCGTCGCCACGAACAAAACCATATAGGTTCACATCAGCGCCAGCTTTAGATTTAAATCCTGCTAACGGCGAAACTGGTGCAGCAACTGGTTGTGCTTTAACTTCAGCTAACTGTACTTGCTGTTGTTGCTGTACTTGCTGCTGTTGTTGCTGCACTTGGCTTTGTTGTTGAATTAAAGCTTTTAAAGCTTCAACTTCTTTACGAAGCTGTTGAATTTCCGCTTTGTCGGAAGTCGCAGCATGTGCCCCACTCATCATTAAAGCTGTAACTGTAAGAGCTAAACTTTTAACAACGAAAGATTTACGATTAAGGAATAGATCCATACAAAAACTACCAAAAATATATTTTATGTTGCCTATCCATGCCAAGTTGATTTACGCCATTAAATTAAGGGGCTAAAAAATCAACTCTCCTCCACTTTGGTCACATTAATTTTATTACCGCAACCAAAACCAATTTCAACGTTATGCAAGACCAAAACCAATAACCAAAGACATAAAAAACTTACTTTGACTTACAGATTTTTACCTTAACTTCATGTTGTAACGAATCCTACACAACTCTCTTATCTTATAGAATGATTAAATCGTTATTTCATTATTCTTTTTTAGACTTTAGGCTAATATCCAATCTACTTGAACATTTTTCTACCCATTTTAATTGATTCACATGATTTTTCTTGTTAACGAAATCCATTTTTACTCCAGTTAGCTTCCATTTGCTACCCAATCAAGATGGCACAATTAATAGCGCATTTAAATAGCTAAAAACATACATTTTTAAAAACATAGACAAAGGTAGTAGATAATGACTAGATCACTCATTACTCGATATTAAATTTCTTTATTTCATTTAGTTAAGATTATTTTTCTTGTAGTTTTGCATGTTTCCAGAGGGAAATAGGGAGCAAAGTAACAGTGCCAATAATGACAATAGCTATCAAATAATGGAAATAACCGAAGGCATCTCCAAACACTCCACTCACGCTATAAAGACCGCCACTCACAGTCGCCATGACTGAAACCTGAAAGGTAAAATCAGTACCTGCATATTCTTTTCGACTGTAATGCATGACTAAGGTCAACATAACCACCAACAACATTGCCGAGAATGCATCTTCTAAAGCATTGACTGTATAAATCGCCCAGACATTGAGTTGAATTTTCTGTTCGTAAGCATAAGCTAAATAGGCATAGGCCGCTAAACTCATGATTTTAAATACTGAAAAAACAATTAAAGCAGTAGGTCTAGAGAAGTATTTAAGCATCCAACCTGCTATTGCCGCCCCTGCCAGTGCTGCTACTGCACCGAGCATGGTGATATAAACGCCAATTTGAGTAAAACTTAGCCCCATATCAACCATTAAAGGTTTAAGTAATGGCCCAGCCAAACCATCTGCTACTTTAAAAGTAATAAGTACAATTAACCAAGAACGAAGCTCTTTATTTTGAGAGAAATAACTCAAGTAGGCTTTAATCTTTATGACTAAATTTTGCTGGCTGGGTTTAAGTTCATGACTTGAATAAGCTGCATGTTTAGGCTCTTTAAATAATAAAACGGGTAAAGTATTTAAAAATACCAAGGCTGCTAATAAGAGGAAAGTAGGTTGCCATGTTAACCAGTCTAAACACCAGAGTACGGCACCTCCCCCGACAATAAAACCGAGTCGGGAACCAATCACCTGAAATGTATTGCCCCAATGTTGCTGGTCATGTTGCAGTAAATTAACCGCCAAAGCATCGGTCGCAATATCTTGAGTTGCACCTGTTAAGTTCATTAAAAGCAGCGAAATAAAAAAGGCGAATAGATAAAGAGGCTGATCTAAAGCCTGAATGGGAAAAAAAGACAAAATACACAGTACGCCTACCGTCAAAAGCTGCGTAGGTATAATCCAACTACGATAGTGCCCCAAACGGGAAAGTGCATGCCGATCAACCCACGGCGCCCAAAAGATCTTTATTGACCAAGGCAACATTAATAGACCAAAACCACCAATATGAGCGAGTGACACACCTTGTGCCCTTAAAATAACAGGTAAAGCATGAGTCATAAAACCCACAGGTAGCCCTTGTGCCCAATATAAGGAAAATAGCAGAAGATAAAGATTTTGCTGCCGAAACATATATACCTACTTTTTATTTCTTTAATGAGGAATAACATCAAATGTCATGTTGTTCTTACATTTTGCCAATGAAGCATATATTTCAAAAGATTAAGATAAAACGAGGACAAGTTAAAATTTAAAAAAATATGGATCAACATTTCCCTAATTTACCTGATTTAGTACCTCAACGTGGTACTGCTTTAAGCCGAGCACTATTTAAAAAACTTTTTTTAGCGCAAGGTTGGACAATTGAAGGCGAAGTTCCTAATTTTCCAAAAGCAGTGGCGATTATTTCACCCCATACTTCCAATATTGATGGATGGTATGGCTTTCTTGCGATTTTCGGCTTAGGTATCCAAATTACAGTATTGGGTAAAGATGCCCTTTTTAAACCACCGTTTAAGCGGGCATTAGACTGGGCTGGAGTCATTCCTGTTAAACGTGATACAGCCAATGGACTTACTGAACAAGTGGTTGCAACCATTCAAAAATATGACAAGATCTGGATTGGGATGGCGCCCGAAGGCACACGTAAAAAAGGGCAAAAAAANTGAAAAGTGGTTTTTACCATATTGCCGCAAAAGCCAATATTCCCATTGTGATGTTTTCTTTTGATTATGACCGTAAGACGATTCACTGCTTAGGTCACTTAGACCCAAGTGGTAACTATGATGAAGATCTACAAAAGATTTTTGAGCGTTATGCAGGAAAAATCTCTCCCAAAAATCGCAATTGGCTTGCCGAACCTTTACAAAATCTAGTGAAAAAAACCTAGCAAAAATTGAGCGAATCTGGTCTTATGGCCCTTCTTAATTTATCTCGACATAGATTATTTTTAAAGATGAAAATTGCTCAATTTGCCAGTATTGGATTTATCTCTCTAGCACTCTTTGGCTGTGATAAATTTAGCAAAACACCAACGCCGACTACCTCAATTAAAGCCCGTGAACCTGTAATTGCACTTGCTTTAGGTGGCGGTGGAGCAAAAGGATTTTCACATATTGGTGTGATCAAGGTTTTAGAGTCTCATGGAATTAAGCCTAAAATTGTAACGGGTACCAGCGCTGGTAGCTTTGTTGGAAGTATCTACGCGAGTGGACAAACACCTTATCAATTGCAAAGTCTGGCTCTGAAATTACAAGAGTCTGATATCCGTGATTTAACGCTTAACCGTCAAGGCATTATTCTCGGGCAAAAGTTACAAGACTACGTTAACCGTAATGTTGGCAATAAACCGATTGAGAAGTTCCCAATCCGTTTTGCGGCTGTGGCAACTCGTCTTGATAATGGTCAAAAGGCAGACTTTATTAAAGGCAATGCAGGCCAAGCAGTACGTGCCTCTTGCAGTATTCCAAATGTGTTCGTGCCAGCCACAATCGGCAATCAAAAATACATTGATGGCGGATTAGTTAGCCCAATTCCCGTTAAAACAGCTCGTGATATGGGTGCAGATATTGTGATTGCCGTTGATATTTCAGCGCGTCCAGCAGGTAATCGCCCAGCCAATATGTGGGGATTACTGGATCAGACGATTAATATCATGGGCCAACAAAGTATTAATGAAGAACTCAAGCAAGCCAATGTTGTGATTCAGCCTAAAGTAGGTCATTTAGGTACACTTGACCTCAAATCAAGTAATCAGGCAATTTTGGAAGGTGAAAAAGCTGCTCAAGCTCAAATTCGCCAAATTGAAAGTGCGATTGCAACCTTCAAAAAATCTCCAGCAGCATTTAAGCCCGCGCCACGTTCTAAATTCTAATTGAAGTGGTTTTTTTCTATCCACATTTCCTATCATCTGCTACAGTGGTAAAAGTGATATTAGTCACTTTTACCCATCATAAAGATATATAAAAGAGCAGATTTATGGAGTTTGTTGTACAACCTTGGCACTGGTTTGTATTGGGTATCTTACTTATTCTTTCTGAACTGATTCTACCTGCCTTTGCCGCAATCTGGTTTGGTATTGCCGCCATTATGGTGTGCATTCTCTATTGGTTATTTCCAGATATTAGCCTCACAACACAAATTGTATTGTGGATAATACTATCAGTACTATGCACCATTCTTTGGTTCAAATTTATTAAACCCTTATCAATTGATAAAACCAAAGCGGGATTGCCCCGTGAAGCAACGATTGGTCAAGTTGGAATGGTGATCCAAACTGGTCTAGACCATGATCAAATTATTGTTCGCTTTCCAATGCCTATTTTAGGGGCCGATGAGTGGAATTGTCGGAGCACTACTCCTGTTAAAGTGGGCGATCGTGTCAGAGTTATTGACATTTCGGGTAATGACTTAATTGTTCAAACCCACAGTACTTCATAAACATTAAAGATAAAGAGAGGGTATTTTCATGCCGGTCGGTACTATTATTGTTTTAGCCTTTTTGGCGTTTGTGGCTATTACCATTTTTAAAGGGGTTCGTATTGTTCCTCAAGGCTACAAATGGATTGTTCAACGTTTAGGTAAATATCACACCACCCTTAATCCGGGGCTTAACTTTGTGATCCCCTACATCGATGACGTGGCTTATAAAATTACCACGAAAGACATTGTGCTAGATATTCCGTCACAAGAAGTGATTACACGTGACAATGCCGTATTGCTTATGAATGCTGTGGCATACATTAATTTAACCACACCAGAAAAAGCAGTTTACGGTATTGAAAACTATACATGGGCAATTCAAAACCTTGTACAAACTTCACTGCGTTCTATTGTCGGTGAAATGGATCTAGATGATGCTTTGTCTTCACGTGATCATATTAAAGCTAAGTTAAAAGCTGCAATTTCTGATGATATTTCGGATTGGGGCATCACCTTAAAAACGGTTGAGATCCAAGATATTCAACCATCTACAACAATGCAGGCTGCCATGGAAGCTCAAGCTGCGGCAGAACGTCAACGTCGTGCCACAGTAACGAGAGCAGACGGTGAAAAACAAGCTGCTATTTTAGAGGCAGATGGTCGTTTAGAAGCGTCTCGCCGTGATGCAGAAGCACAAGTTGTTTTGGCTGAAGCTTCGCAAAAAGCGATTGAGATGGTGACAAGTGCAGTCGGTGATAAAGAAACCCCTGTGACTTACCTGTTAGGTGAACAATACATTAAATCGATGCAAGAGTTAGCGAAATCAAGTAATGCTAAAACCGTAGTTTTACCTGCCGATGTTTTAAATACAATTCGCGGCATTATGGGAAAGCATAATTAATTTAGTGACTTTAAATAAGTAATTAAAAGTAAAACGGTGACCACTATGTCACCGTTTTTTATCTTTGATATTATTGGTTGTTTAATCTTTTCTGATCTTTCAAAGGTAGTTTTTTTACGACCAAATCATAAGAATCAAGAATTAAATCTTGAAGTAAATCGCTAGTTAAACTCTTATGCGGTGTAATCGAAATCCAGTGCTTTTTATTCATGTGATAGCCCGGAATAATAAATGAATAAAGTTCCTGATATTCCTGACTTTTATAAGGGTCGCATTTGAGATTAATCATTTTCACGCCCGCCACTTCCGCTGTCAGCATAAACATTTTTTCTAAAATTTTAAAAACTTCATAGTCAGGTCCAAATGGATGAACGTGTTGGCTAAAAGGAAGATTACTTGCAATTTCAATTGCTTTTTGATGGAGTTGTTCACCATTCATTTTTTTCTCCCTTATCCATTTCACATGAATAGAAGCATCAATATTGATGTAATATTATTAATTCGTACGTGCTAAAAGAAATTGTGAGATATCTACTAACTCTTTTGCATTGTCACCAAAATGAGCTAAAGCCTCAAAAGCTTGATCGTGCAATTCTTTGGCATAAATCTGTGCTTGCTCAAGCCCCATTAAAGCTGGGTATGTCGATTTTTGAACTTGCTCATCCTTACCTGCAGTTTTACCCAAGGCTTCAGTACTCGAAGTAATATCGAGAATATCGTCTAACACCTGAAAAGCCAGTCCAATGGTCTGCCCATATTGGCGCAATTTTGGAATTGCCTGATCTGTTCCAGAAAAGATAGTGACCGCACCCATCATAATTGCAGCCTGAATAAGCGCGCCAGTTTTATTACGATGAATATTTTCAAGTTCGTCTTGAGCAATTTGCTTAGCTTCAGCTTGTAGGTCTAATACTTGCCCACAAACCATTTTAGAAGTGGCTGTTGCTAAAATCTGAATTTGTTTTAATACAATCGCAGCATCCGTACCCTGCCCTTGTTCATCGAACAAACGGCTACCTAAAACCTCAAAAGCCATTGATTGTAAAATATCGCCTGCGAGTAAAGCAGTATCTTCACCAAATGCAACATGACACGTCGGCTGACCACGACGTAGTAAATCATTGTCCATACAAGGCAGGTCATCGTGTGCTAGTGAGTAACAATGAATGAGTTCGACAGCAACCGCAGCACGACGAGCCGCAGCAAAATTTGGATTTGGCTGTAAAGAAGCCGTGGCATAACACAAAGCCGGACGCACACGTTTTCCACCAAGCATGACTGCATGGTGTACCGCACTTTTTAAAGGCTCAGGAATTGAGAACGCGGCCAGTGTCGTCAATAAATCTTGTTGAATACGTTGTTGAGCTTGTTTTAAAACATCCGCATTAACTTGAGAGAGTGATGACACAGTCGCCTCGATAAAATCAGTAGAGAAATTTTATTGAATGTAATGAAGCATTCATGCGCTACATCATACACGATTCACTGTGAAAAGTGGGTGCTGAGTTTTTAAAGGCAGGCGTAAAAAAGCCTCTACATATTGAGAGGCTTTTTATTTAGAGGAAGTTTAGAAACTGTCACCCGGAACACGCACCCAACCTTCCATTAACACACGTGCACTACGACTCATAATGGCTTTTTTAACCGCCCATTGGTCATTAACAAGTTCAGCTTGAGCGCCAACACGTAATGTTCCAGATGGATGCCCAAAACGTACTGCTTCACGTTCACCACCACCAGCCGCTAAATTCACCAATGTACCCGGAATGGCAGCAGCAGTGCCAATTGCAACTGCTGCTGTTCCCATCATGGCATGGTGCAATTTACCCATCGACAAAGCACGTACCAGTAAATCAACATCACCCTCTGAAACCGACTTACCACTCGATGCTGTATAGTTTTTTGGTTTAGAAACAAAAGCAATTTTTGGTGTGTGCTGACGCGCAGCTGCTTCTGAAATATCTTTAATTAAACCCATCTGTACTGCGCCATATGCGCGAATTTTTTCAAAACGTGCCAGTGCTGCCGCATCACTATTGATATGATCTTGTAATTCAGTGCCTTGGTAACCCAAATCTTCTGCATTTAAGAAAATGGTTGGAATACCAGCGTTAATAAATGTCGCTTGGAAACGACCAATATCAGGAACGTCTAATTCGTCAACCACGTTTCCTGTCGGGAACATATCCCCGCCTTCTTCCCCATCATCGGCTGGATCTAAAAACTCAATTTGAACTTCAGCGGCCGGAAATGTCACACCATCAAGTTCAAAATCACCAGTTTCTTGAACTTGACCATTGGTGATAGGCACATGGGCAATAATGGTTTTTTGAATATTCTTTTGCCAAATTCGAACAGTACATAGGCCATTTTCAGGAATACGGTCTGCATCGACCAAACCATTTGAAATAGCAAAAGAGCCAACCGCAGCAGTTAAGTTTCCGCAGTTACCACTCCAGTCTACAAAAGGCTGATCTATTGAAACCTGACCAAATAAATAATCTACATCATGCTCTGGCTGAGTACTTTTAGCGAGAATAACAGTTTTGCTGGTACTAGAAGTGGCTCCCCCCATCCCATCAATTTGTTTTCCATAAGGGTCTGGACTACCAATTACACGTAGTAAGAGCTGATCTCGTGCTTGTCCTGCAACTTGGGCTTTTTCCGGCAAATCATCAAGCTTAAAAAATACACCTTTACTGGTTCCACCACGCATATAAGTTGCTGGAATTTTAATTTGCGGTACTGAGCTCATATCAACTGTTATCCTTACTATTATGTTCTTCTATATCAAAACAAGCATTCTTGTTTACCCTTCTCTTCATCTTAAATTGTTTTAAGGTCAAGAGATAGCACTCTGCTTTTATACATCAATCGTATTGACGTGAGCATATTCTGAGAATTTAGCAATGTGCTTGCAATGACTTAATCTAAGCAAAATCTAAGAAAAAAAGTCTATATGAAATTATATTTTTTAGAACACTTTTCACTCGATATTGAAATATTAAATACAAATGATTGATTTTAAATATTTTTTAAGAGTACTTTTCAGTCACTCGTTATTAATTTGTAGGCTAGGCTAAAATAACTCCATCTATTAGAATAATTTACTTATTCATTGTGAGTGAAGACCTTTGACCAACGAATCTTCTACACTGCAACGAGGACTAAAAAATCGACACATCCAATTAATTGCTATGGGTGGAGCAATTGGTACCGGATTATTTTTAGGCTCGGCGCAAGTGATTCAATCTGCGGGACCATCCATTATTTTAGGATATGCCATTGGCGGCTTAATCGCGTTTTTGATTATGCGCCACTTGGGAGAAATGATTGTTGAAGAACCTGTTGCAGGATCGTTCAGCCATTTTGCTTATAAATATTGGGGGAAATTTCCTGGATTTTTAGCTGGATGGAATTATTGGATACTCTATGTTCTGGTTGCGATGAGTGAACTCACCGCTGTGGCCAAATATATTAATTATTGGTGGCCCCATATCCCAGCATGGACTTCTGTCTTATTTTTCTTTGTCGTAATCACGGCAGTTAACTTAACCAACGTTAAATTTTATGGTGAATCTGAATTCTGGCTCGCCATTATTAAAGTAACTGCGGTCATCTCTATGATTGTTTTTGGCCTTTATTTGTTGTTTACAGCAGATGTTGGTTCAAGCATTTCATTTAGCAACCTTTGGACACATGGTGGCTTTTTTCCAAATGGCTTTAGTGGCCTGTTCTATATGTTAGCTTTCTTAATGTTCGCCTTTGGCGGTATTGAGCTAATTGGTATGGCAGCGGCTGAAGCAAAAGATCCGAAAAAAACCATTCCAAAAGCAATTAACCAAGTCGTTTTCCGTATCTTAATTTTCTATATCGGTTCATTGACAATTTTGCTTTCATTAGTGCCATGGAACCAATTAGATCTTGGTGGCCTCGACAAAAGCCCATTCGTTATGATTTTTAGCCAAATGGGAATTGGTTGGGCTGCACATCTTCTTAACTTTATTATTTTAACTGCTGCTTTATCTGTTTATAACAGTGGTATGTTCGCAAACAGCCGTATGTTATACGGCCTAGCTCAACAAGGTAACGCTCCAAAAGTTTTCAAAAAAGTAAACAAACAAGGCGTACCTGTTCCAGCCGTATTACTTTCTGCATTGTTAATTTTTGGTTGTGTACTGTTGAACTACTTTGTACCCGAAAATGCATTAAGCCACTTAATGTATATCGTCGTTGGTGCATTAGTATTGAACTGGGCAATGATTAGTTTGACTCACCTCAAATTTAGATCAGCAATGAAAGCAAAAGGTGAAAAAACTCACTTCCCTGCACTTTGGGCACCATTTAGTAACTATTTGGTTTTAGGCTTTATTGCAGTTGTTCTCTACATTATGTGGAGCCAAGGTTTCAAAGAGTCAGTGATGATGATTCCAATCTGGATTGTTCTCATGTTTGTACTATTTAAATTATTGAATTCTAAAAAACAATAATTCTATATTTCATACTTAAATACAAAAAAGCCTCTGTTTCGACAGGGGCTTTTTTATTCATAATCAGAAAATTATGCACTGTAAAAATTAAAATTTCATCGACAATAAAATTAGAAGTTATGCATATTTATACTGACGCGAACAGTAAGCTCGTTCAATTTCTGGTGAACGTAATTGCTGATGTTTAGTTTTACGCCCTGCCATACGTTTGCGCCAGAGTTTAAAACTATTGGTTTTCAGGTTGTATCTCATCAAACGAATAACTTCACTTTCACTTAAGCCATACTCTCGCTCAATTGCTTCAAATGGAGTCCGATCTTCCCATGCCATTTCAATAATTCTAGATAAGTCCTGTTCAGCAATTTTTTTCATGTTATGCCCTTTTGAATTATACGGTAGCAAAATCTGATTTTTAACAAACAACTCTCTGGTAATAATGCTATCCACCCGATTGCTTGCTTGAATCTTTTCATCTTTTGCTTCAGATCATAGAAAGATAAGCATGAATTTTTTGTGATTTTTTAGCGTTATAAACTGTTTTTTCTACAAGGCATAAGTAGTTATGAAACTGTTGAGTGGTTCAACTTTATCTTTATTACCCACTATGGCTAAAGTTTTAATACTTAAAACATG
>Ga0065703_1000080_pt1 | contig 45819 bp, 44 predicted proteins | sample SwiRhicommunBV21_FD_59090 | JGI IMG/M metagenome (GOLD analysis project Ga0065703, IMG submission 59090) | Switchgrass rhizosphere microbial communities from Buena Vista Grasslands Wildlife Area, Michigan, USA - BV2.1 v1 | ecosystem: Host-associated > Plants > Roots > Rhizosphere > Soil ...
TTTTTTTAACTACATACCACTTAGAAAATAAAGTCGGTATTCACAAATTTAGAGTAGTGCTCAGACACCATAGAGGCCAGCATGCCTTTGCTGTCATCAGTCTGTTTAGCAGCAATCATAGAACGGATAGAGAATGCACGCAGCGCATCATGCACAGACAGTGTACCTTCCGCAGAATCTTTACGACCACCGAATGGAAACACATCTGGACCACGTTGGCACTGACAATTAATGTTCACACGACAAACCTGATTGACCAGCGGATCAACCAAATGACCAATTTGCTCAGGGTCGCTACCAAAAATACTCACCTGCTGACCATGATCAGAAGTAGTGACATATTCCAGCACAGTTTCAATGTCATCATAAACAGAGACTGGTACCACTGGACCAAACTGTTCCTCACGATACAGTCTCATGCCTTCAGTCACTGGATAAACTACGGCTGGATAGAACATAGTTTTGCAGAATTCACCACCTTCTACATTAACCACTTTTGCCCCTTTAGCCACAGCATCTTCAATGACTTCTGTCATGTAAGCCGTACGGTGCATGCCTGGCAGCGGAGTAATAAACACACCTTTTTCCCACGGCATACCCACTTTCAGCTTGGCCAGTTCAGCCGTTAAGCGGTTAACAAATTCATCGGCTATCGAGCGATGTACCATCAGCATTTTGAGCGCAGTACAACGCTGACCATTGAATGACAATGCACCCAGCAGACACTCTTTCACCGTCAGATCCAAGTCGGCATCCGGCAGAATAATGGCAGCATTCTTCGCATCTAGCCCCAAAATCGCACGCAGACGGTGAGATTTAGGATGTTGCTTTTTCAAGTAATCGGCCACTTTGCTAGAACCAATCAGCGCCAATACGTTGATTTTTCCAGATGCCAACAGATGCGGTACCACCAGTGAGCCTGGCGCATAAATGGTATTGATCACACCTTTCGGGAATGATTCACGGAATGCTTCCAGCAATGGTTCAAACAACAAGGTACCAAATTGAGGTGGTTTGAAGACGATGGTATTGCCCATTAGCATAGCCGGAATCAGGGTAGCAAAAGTTTCATTCAGCGGGTAGTTGTATGGCCCCATACATAACACTACGCCCAACGGGGTACGACGGATTTGACCAATGGTACCTTCAGCAATCACAAAGCGGGAGTTGGCATTGTCTAAGTCTTTCAGGGCATCAATAGTTTGACGCATATAGGTGACAGTGCGGTCAAATTCTTTCTCAGAGTCAGCCAAGCTCTTGCCAATTTCCCACATGATCAGTTTAACAATCAGGTCTCGCCGCTCCACCATACGCTGAATGAAATTCTGCATACAGGCGATGCGCTCACCAACTTTCATCATTGGCCATTCACCACGACCATTGTTGTAGGCCCGTACTGCTGCTTCTAGTGCTTCGTCGCTTTCTTTCTCACCCATAATTGGATAACTGCCAAGCTCAACTTGCTGCAAACTACCATCAGACTGCTGAGTCCAGATTGGGGACAATGTTTTCTTGGTTGCACCAGCCCACAACTTCAACTCACCATCTACTAATGAGACACGCTGATGAATCTGGAATGGTAGACGCACGTTCTCAGGAATAGTATCTACTACGGGAAATTTTTGCTGCAAATTATTTGAATGACTCATTCTTCTTATCTCCAAGTATTTATATATTTATGTATTTATATATTCGAACCTAGCCCGCTACGATCAGACCTTGTTCCTGTGAATACCAGTACCATTGCTGGTATTCACCTTGCTTGAGCCGCACCACAAATCAATCAAGACTTGTAATGTTTCTAAATGAGGTTAACCCCGACACACACTGTCAGTTACCCCTAGTTTCTGCATGACCTGCACAACTATTTGTTCAGGTGTCAATGCGATATCAATCGTAATTGCCTCATGAACATCGGGTTCTTCTAAAGTATCAAGCTGAGTCTGCAATAACGAAGGGTCGAAAAAATGGCCTGCTCGCTCAGCAAGGCGCTGTTTTAACAACTCATATGACCCTTTTAAATATACAAACTGCACATTTTGGTCATGTCCGCGTAAAATATCTCGGTAAACCCGCTTTAATGAAGAACAAGTAAACACTGCGGTCTCACCCGCCTGCTGCTTCTCTTCAATAGCTTTACGAATCGCCTGTAACCAAGGCATGCGATCTTCATCAGTTAAAGGAATACCCTGACTCATCTTGCTTTTATTTGCAGTCGAATGCAGTGTATCTCCATCGAGAAACTCACAAGCCAAATGCTCCGACAGCAACTCACCAATCAGTGTTTTGCCTGTTCCACAGACACCCATTGCAATCACAATCATGGATTACTTACCTCTAATTATAAAATAGTGCTAAGAAGTAGCGTGAAAGACAAACCCAACACCGAAATAATGGTTTCTAATACTGACCAAGTTTTGAGTGTCTGCCCTACTGTCATACCAAAATATTCTTTGATTAACCAAAATCCTGCATCATTTACATGAGAGAAAACTAATGAACCTGAACCTGTGGCAAGTACTAAAAGTTCCGGTCTAACGACGACACCAGCTGTAGCAGCAATCGGAGCAACAATACTACAAGCAGTAGCCATAGCAACTGTTGCCGATCCTGTTGCCAAACGAATCAATGCTGCAACTAACCAGCCCAACAATAACGGTGACAAATTTGCCTTCAAGGCTGTAGAAACGATCTCATTAGAAATACCACTGTCACGTAAAATGCCACCAAAACCACCACCAGCACCGACAATCAACATAATTCCGGCAATAGAAGCTAAACAACCGCCACAGAATTTTTCGATCTGTTCACGGTTAAAGCCCTGCATCGTACCAAAGGTAATAAAGCTGACCAGTACGGCAATAAGTAATGCGATATCAGAAGTACCAATGAAACGTAGTAAGTCGTTTGCGAAAGTTTGTGGTGCAAAGAAAAGATCAGCCCAACTTCCGATTAACATTAATACGACAGGCAACATAATCGTAAATAAGGTAATTCCAAAGCTTGGTAGCTCACGAGTTTCTTTCTTATCTACCTCAACAAATTGCTTAAACAATGGATTGTTCTCAGGCAATTTGACATATTTGTTGATCCATAATGCATACAACGGCCCTGCAACAATCGCAGTTGGTACGCCCACTAACAAACTGTAGGCAATCGTTTTACCAATATCAGCGTGATATGCCTGTACTGCCAACAATGCTGCCGGATGTGGTGGAATCAAACCATGCACAACGGACAACCCTGCAACCATAGGCAAACCTACAACCAATAACGACTTGCCCGTTCTTTTGGCAATGTTAAAAGCAATTGGAATAAGGAGTACGAAGCCCACTTCGAAAAATACGGGCAGCCCCACAATAAGGGCAATGAACATCATGGCCCAGTGAATATTTTTCTCACCGAACCATTTAATTAAAGTAATTGCTATTCGCTCTGCGCCGCCCGACTCGGCCATCATTTTACCGAGCATTGTTCCGAGTGCGATTACAATCGCAAGGTGACCCAAGGTTTTACCGGTACCAGCTTCGTAGGATTTAACAATATCACCCATTGGCATGCCAACAGCTAAGGCTAAACCGAGTGAAACAATAATAAGAACTAGAAATGGATAAATTCTGAACTTCGCGATCATGACAACCAATGCAATAATCGCGATTACAGTATAGATAAGCAACATGCCACCCTGAACCGTCTCCATGTGACATTTCTCCTTGGAGTAACTATCTAGGCTAAGCCCAAATAAAGGTCTTCAACCAGGATAATTCCTACTGTTGAGACACTAATTTTTTATATTTAGGTATGACCAGCATCACTACTGGTCATATCGACATAAGCTCTAAAGCACATCAAACGCGCTTCATTTTTTATAAATATTGATTACATTTACGATGTTCTCAACTGACTAGCCAATTGTGCCAAGCGAGTAATTTCTGCCCAATCTTGTGAAGCAACTGCCGCTTTCGGAGTTAACCACGAACCACCAACACACACCACATTCGGTTGCTTTAAAAAGTCCGGAGCTGTCTCTACAGTAATACCACCTGTAGGGCAAAAACGTAGGTTTGGAAATGGACCATAAAATGCTTTTAGCATCTCGACTCCACCCGCTTGCTGAGCTGGAAAGAACTTCACAATTTCATAACCTAATTCAATTGCCTGAATCAGGTCACTTGGCGTCATCACACCCGGCAATAAAGGCAAACCTGCATCTTGCGCAGCCAAATGTAAATCTTTAGTTAAACCCGGTGACACACCAAATTGAGCACCGGCTTTTTTGGCTTGGGCACAATGTTCTGGCTTGGTAATCGTACCTACACCGACCACAATGTCATCTGCCAACTGGCTCGCACGCTCAATAGCGGCCAGTCCTGCCGCAGTACGTAACGTAATTTCTAATACTTTCACGCCACCAGTGTGCAGCGCGCGTGATACATGTTCACCTTGCTCAGCAGACTCAAATGCCAGTACAGGAATCACTGGTCCTAATTGAACAACATCTTCAATCTTAATCATTACTTTTCTATTCCTATTATTATTAAAGTCTAAGGTTGAACGATTTCACCAACCAAAGCACCAAACACAGAAGCACCATGCTCAGCTGGGGCAGCAGCTGCACGGAATACACCAAATAATTCTCGGCCAAAGCCGACTTCGTTTTCTGCCTGATGTTCAGGTTGTGCAACAGGGCGTGACTGCCAAACAGCTTCATCTAACTCAATATCGAGTACACCAGCTTCAGCATCAATCACCAACATATCTCCCGTTTGCACTTTAGCAATCGGACCGTTCAGCAAAGCCTCTGGAGATAAATGAATTACTGCTGGAACTTTGCCTGAAGCACCTGACATACGACCATCAGTTACTAATGCCACATGGAAACCTTGATCTTGTAAAACACCTAATACAGGGGTTAAACGGTGTAGCTCTGGCATACCATTCGCACGTGCACCTTGGAAGCGAACAACAGCAATAAAATCACGATGTAACTCACCACGATCAAATGCAGCTTGCACTGCTTCTTGAGAATCAAACACGATTGCAGGTGCTTTAACTTTTCGATGTTCTGGAGCAACGGCAGAGATCTTGATCACACCACGTCCTAAACGCCCTTGCATCAAACGTAAACCACCATCTGGTTGGAATGGCTCATCGAAACTACGCAGAACTTTGTCATCAAGGCTTCGAACCACGCCATCGACCCAAGTGAGCTTACCGTCGATCAGTTTTGGTTCTTTGGTGTAATGGTGTAAACCCTTACCTGCAACGGTAGTTACATCGTTATGCAACAAACCAGCTTCAAGCAAATTACGAATGAGGAAAGCAACCCCGCCCGCAGCCTGAAAATGGTTTACATCGGCTTTACCATTTGGATAGATTTTTGCGAGCAATGGAACAACAGCCGACAATTCATCAAAGTCATCCCAGTCAATCAAGATGCCAGCAGCACGGGCAATCGCAATAAGATGCAAAGTATGGTTAGTCGATCCACCTGTGGCTAATAACGCCACAATACCGTTTATAATTGCTTTTTCATCAACGACATGACCAATCGGCGTGTAGTTTCCGCGCTCAACGGTTAAATCAAGTACACGAATCGCAGCTTCTGCGGTGAGGGCATCACGTAATGGTGTGTGAGGATGAACAAATGCAGCACTTGGAAGGTGTAAACCCATCACTTCCATCAACATTTGATTACTGTTGGCTGTACCATAAAATGTACAAGTACCTTGTCCGTGATAGGCTGCTGATTCAGCTTCAAGCAAAGCATCGCGCCCAACTTCACCTGTTGCGAATTGCTGACGGATTTTGGCTTTATCGTCATTAGATAACCCACTTGTCATTGGTCCCGCAGGCACAAAAATGGTAGGTAAATAACCAAACTGCAAAGCACCAATTAACAACCCTGGCACAATCTTGTCGCAAACACCCAGACATAATGCTGCATCAAACATGTTATGAGACAATGCAATCGCTGTGCTCATCGCAATGGTTTCACGAGAGAACAATGATAGTTCCATGCCAGCATTACCTTGAGTAATACCGTCACACATCGCTGGCACACCGCCAGCAAATTGCGCTACACCACCATTTTCACGAGCGGCTGTTTTAATTAGATCTGGAAATGTTTTATAGGGTGCATGTGCCGAGAGCATTTCGTTATATGAAGATACAATGCCAATATTTGGCTCACGGCCTACTTTAATAATTAATTTTTCATTATCTTCCATGCTGGCAAAACCATGAGCCAGATTGGCACATGAGAGTGCACCACGAGCAGGAAATTTGCCTTGTGCATGTTCAATACGTTGTAAATATGCAGAACGAGTTTTTTGACTACGCGCAATTACGCGCTCGGTAACTTTTGCCAGTATGGGGTTCGGCAAGTCCATGCAGGACGCTCCTGTACAACCGGATAAGCCGGAAAATAAAAATAAACCAAATGATATATTTTTCTGATCATTTGAAAAAGGATGAATAATATTATTCAGGCGAAAAGCGACATGCAACCCTAGGCAATGCTGTTTTAATGACCTCATCATAGACCTTAAAGGTATAGCAAGCTTAGGTTTTAGACCAAAAACCTATTTAAAAACTCACTATATTTATGCTTAAACCGCACTTCAGAAATTATGGTAAAATTATTGTAATATCAATACTATGAAACACATTGAACAATATCTAGATAATAAGCTTTTCATACTATTTTTTAGTTCTAATAAGCCTATGTTTTATTCTTTATAATTCTCATTCCTACTATTAATTCTTAATTTCAATTACGTATATTATTTGTAATATATTTTTCAAATTTAATTAAAGAGACTTCTGCCCTCTTAATAAAGAATCAATACCCACCATTTAAAATAAAATTTGATTCAAGCTTATTTTTCATAAATGTATACAAAAAAACCGAGCTATCTCCGCATAAAAAAACAAGGAATACAGTGATTAAGCTTTATACTGAACAAATATTAGTTACAAATAATTTGATGGTCGATAGTGCTTAAGTCTAATGGGCTAAAGTCTATCTTGGACAGAAAAACAACACATGTTAAAACATGACAACCCGTTCAACCTGTATCTGAAAATAATACATTTTGAACAGGAAGTTAGGAAAACTATTTTAAATCAGGACGTGGGTATTTCAACGTGGCTACATCAGTATTAGTTATCAATTGCGGCTCTTCATCTATTAAATACGCGCTGGTTTCAGAACGTCGTGAAGATCGTATTTACGGTTTAGCAGAAAACTTGGGGGCAGCCGATGCTCGTATTAAGGGAGTGACAGTTGGTGGTGAACCACTTGAACTTGCTATCCCTTATGCTGATCATGCCAAAGCTTTAGAAACTCTACTTGCACGTCTTGCCAACTATAAACCGCAAGCAATCGGACATCGTGTTGTACACGGCGGTAGTTTAACCAAAGCAGAATTACTCACTCCTGAAATTATTGAACGTATTCGTGCTGCGACGCCTTTAGCTCCGCTTCATAACCCAGCACATTTAATCGGTATTGACGCAACCGTACGCCTATTTCCTGAATTGCCTCAAGTTGCAGTCTTTGACACAGCATTCCATCAAACCATGCCACCGCATGCCTACCGTTATGCAATTCCTAAATTCTTATATACCGAACATAACGTCCGTCGTTATGGCTTCCATGGTACAAGCCATGCCTATGTGTCTGACCGAGCAAGCGAACTTGCAGGCAATCTGAAAAAAGGTGGTTGGTTAACAGCACATCTAGGAAACGGCAGTTCAACTTGTGCAGTATGGAACGGACAAAGTGTTGATACCTCTATGGGCCTTACTCCACTTGAAGGTGTGGTGATGGGAACTCGTAGTGGTGACGTTGACCCAAGCTTACATAGCTTCCTTGCGAAAAACCTCGGTTGGGACCTCGCTAAAATTGATAAAGTTTTAAATAACGAAAGTGGCTTACTTGGCTTATCGCAATTGTCTAATGACATGCGCACAGTCATTGAAGCAGCAGAAATTGGTAATGAAGATGCTTGCCTTGCAATTGAAGTGTTTAGTTATCGCCTTGCAAAATCACTTGCTGCCTTAAGCTGTGGTTTACCAACTTTAGACGGCCTCATTTTCACAGGCGGTATTGGTGAAAACTCGGCATATATTCGTGAAAAAACTTTAGACGTATTTACCTCATTTTGGTTTGCAGCTCGACAAAGATCAAAACAACAACTTAAAACGTGGCACTGAAGGCCGAATCGACAATGGAACAGGTCCACAAATTTGGGTCATTCCAACAGACGAAGAAGGCCGTATTGCCAAAGAAACCCGTCAAGTTGTTGAAGCGGCAGGAACTACAGCATCTGTAGCGAGCCTTGCTTAATCAGATCTTAGCGAAAACTCGATATTCGTTTATTTATAGGTTTATATGAATACAATTTTATTGATTCCTACAGGTGAAGGGGTTGGTTTAACCTCTGCCTGCCTAGGCATGATTTACGCACTTGATTGTAACGGGATTAAAGCAGGCTTTTTAAAACCATTTTCTCAAGAAGACCAAGAGCATCTTGATCGAACAACTTCTTTATTTGGTCACTTATTTCAAGGTAAAACTGTTCAATCTATTTCGCATGAAAAATTAACTCAGCTTATTGCCGCTGGGGAAGTAGATGAATTACTTGAAGAAGCTGTGAGTCTACATCGCAGTGTGGCAGCAGACCATGATGTCATTATTGTGGAAGGTTTATTACCAAACGGACAAGACCACTTCGCAAGTGAACTCAACGCAAGTCTTGCACAAGCACTTGATGCAGAAGTCGTATTGGTTAGTACAGCAGATATTCAAAACCCGAAAAAAGCCGCAGAAAAAGTAGATGCTCATTTACGCCAGTTTGGCGGTGCAGCGTCAAATCGTACTGCGGGTGTACTCTTTATGCGTACCCGTGGATTAACCGAAGAAACAGCACAAATTCCTGTTGCGTTTGATCCGTCATTACGACCAACCGAAGACATCGCAAAATTTACGACCGAATTGCAAAAATATAATCGTTATTTTGGTTCTAGTGACTTACCTATTATTGGTTTAGTTCCATTTAGTAACACCTTAAGCGTACCAAGAACCCTAGATATTGCGAATGTGATTGATGGGCAATGGGTACATCAAGGTGAAGCTAAAACACGCCGTATTTTGCATTCAAGTTTAATTGCTTCAAGCATTGAATATGAACTCAATAAATTTATTGCAGGCGAGTTGATTATTAGTGCGTCTGAGCGTACAGACGTATTACTAGCAAGCAGTTTGGCGACCAGCAATGGTATTCCACTCGCTGGCTTGGTTCTTACTGAACGTGAAGCACCGGCTCCAGAGCTTTTAGAGTTTTGCCAAAATGCGATCAAGCAAGGCTTACCAATTTTACATACACGTCTCAATACATTAGAAACTGCTCAGCGTTTATCTGACTTTGGTAATGAAATTCCCGTCGATGATACTGAACGTGCGGAACAAGTGACTCGTTTTGTTTCAAGTCATATTGATGTCGAGTGGCTTAAGCAGCACAGTAACAATGCAGCTACCCCTCGCCTGTCACCATCAGCTTTTCGTCATGAACTGGTGCAAAAATCGATTGCAGCGAAAAAACGCATTGTACTGCCTGAAGGTGATGAACCACGCACCATTCAAGCTGCGGCAATTTGTCAGGCACGTGGCATTGCTGACTGTATTTTGCTGGCAAAACCAGAGGCTGTTCAGGATGTTGCAAAAGCCCGTGGTATTGAATTACCAGCCGGATTAGCAATTGTTGATCCAGATAGCATTCGCGACCAATATGTAGCACCAATGGTCGAGCTGCGTAAAGGTAAACTCAACGAGCTTCAGGCAAAGGAACAACTTCAAGACACCGTAGTACTCGGTACGATGATGTTAGCTTTAGACGAAGTAGATGGCCTAGTTTCTGGCGCAGTACACACCACAGCAAATACGGTCCGCCCTGCATTCCAGCTCATCAAAACAGCCCCTGAATATTCACTAGTTTCATCTATCTTCTTTATGCTTTTACCAGATGAAGTTTATGTATATGGTGACTGTGCAATTAACCCAGACCCTACAGCAGAACAACTGGCTGAAATTGCGATTCAGTCTGCTGACTCGGCTAAAGCTTTTGGAATTGATCCACGTATTGCCATGATCAGCTACTCAACTGGAACATCTGGCACAGGTGCTGATGTTGAGAAGGTACAACAAGCAACTCAAATTGCTCAGCAACGTCGCCCTGATTTACTTATTGATGGGCCACTTCAGTACGATGCAGCTTCAGTTGAAAGTGTTGGACGCCAAAAAGCACCAGACTCGCGAGTTGCAGGTCGTGCCAATGTATTTATTTTCCCAGATTTAAATACGGGTAACACCACCTACAAAGCAGTACAACGTGCTGCGAATGTTGTGAGCGTTGGACCAATGTTGCAAGGCCTAAACAAACCAGTAAATGACTTGTCTCGTGGAGCATTGGTAGATGACATCGTCTTTACCATTGCATTAACGGCAATTCAGGCTGAACAGCAAGCTGCTGCTAAATAATTAATATTTGATCCACTTTTACCTCTCGCCATTTGATGTCCGCTCAAATGGCTTTTTTTATTTTAATCGTTTCAAAATAAATAATTTCCTATCTCTGACGTTTAAATGCCCCCTATATAGTCTTATGCGACTTTCGGTCAAAAGATCAACCAATCTCCCACAAAACTATCTTTTTGTCATATAATTTAGCCCGCTAGCTAACAGCCCGCTCAAGAGATTTTTTGGTATGACAACGATTATCAAACAAGATGACTTGATTACATCAATCAAGGACGCCCTACAGTTTATTTCGTACTATCACCCGCAAGACTTTATCCAAGCGATGAGTCGTGCTTATGATCGCGAAGAAAACCAAGCTGCAAAGGATGCAATTGCACAGATTTTAATTAACTCTCGCATGTGTGCGGAAGGTCATCGTCCAATTTGCCAAGATACTGGTATTGTTAACGTTTTCCTTGAAGTGGGCTTAGATGTTAAATTTGATTTAACAATGAGCTTAGACGATGCAGTAAATGAAGGTGTTCGCCAAGGTTACCTTGAAAATAGCAACGTTCTTCGTGCATCTGTACTTGCTGACCCTGCATTTGGTCGCAAAAACACAAAAGATAATACCCCTGCTGTAATTCACTACAAACTCGTTCCGGGTAACAAAGTAGATATTACTGTTGCTGCTAAAGGTGGCGGTTCAGAAAACAAATCTAAACTTGCGATGCTTAACCCATCTGACTCGATTGTTGATTGGGTACTTAAAACTGTACCAACAATGGGTGCAGGCTGGTGTCCTCCTGGTATGCTCGGTATTGGTATTGGTGGTACTGCTGAAAAAGCCATGATGCTTGCTAAAGAAGCGCTCATGGAAGAAATCAACATGGACGAATTACTTCGTCGTGGACCAGAAAACAAAATCGAAGAACTTCGTATCGAAATCTTTGAAAAAGTAAACGCACTTGGTATTGGTGCACAAGGTCTTGGCGGTTTAACCACTGTTCTTGATATTAAAATTAAAGATTACCCATGTCACGCTGCTGGTAAACCAGTAGGTATGATTCCTAACTGTGCTGCTACTCGTCATGCTCATTTCCAGCTTGATGGTTCAGGTGTAGCTCATATTCAGGCACCAAAACTTGAAGATTACCCATCTGTAACTTGGGATTCTTCAAAATCTAAACGTGTAAACCTTGATACCATTACTCAAGCAGAAATGGATTCTTGGAAACCAGGTGACACATTACTCCTTAGCGGAACAATGTACACAGGTCGTGATGCTGCGCACAAACGTATGGTTGAAATGATCGATAACGGTGAAGAATTACCAGTTGATCTTAAAGGTAAGTTTATTTACTACGTTGGCCCTGTTGATCCAGTGGGTGACGAAGTTGTTGGTCCTGCTGGTCCTACAACTGCAACACGTATGGATAAATTCACACGTAAAGTACTTGAACATACTGGCTTGTTTGGCATGATCGGTAAAGCTGATCGTGGTCCTACAGCGATTGAAGCGATCAAAGACAATAAAGCAACTTACTTAATGGCAGTTGGCGGTGCAGCTTACCTTGTATCTAAAGCTGTTCGCGAAGCTGAAGTTGTTGCATTTGCAGACTTAGGTATGGAAGCAATCTACAAATTCGTAGTTGAAGATATGCCTGTTTCTGTTGCGGTTGATGTAAACGGTACATCAATTCATGCAATTGCTCCAAAAATCTGGCAAGCGAAAATTGGAAAAATTCCAGTAGTCGACGCTGCGGCAGGCTAATCAAGAAAAGCACCGAATTCGGTGCTTTTTTTATGCATTCTTTTTTATTTTAAAATCTGAAAAGAATTGTAACAATTACTTCTTCAATCTGTGCTATTAATAAATGCACTCTCTCGCCATATATTGAATATAGGTCATTTCATGACTATTCGCCCTATTCTTAAAAATCTTTCAATTAGCCTCTGCCTAAGCTGTATTACGACAAGCTTATTTGCCTCTCCTGCCAAATTAAGTTCGGTCAAAGAACTCATGCAAATGAGCCAAATTGATTACCTGCTTAAAGAGTCAATTAATGAATTAACGCCTTATTATGATCAACAAGCAGAACAGATCGTTAGTAATATCACGGGTATCAAAACTTTAGGTCCGAAAGAAAAAGAAGCTGCGAAAAAGCTCGGTTTACTATTGAAAGATTCAAGTAACCAACTGATAAGCAATCCTAAAACTGCACAAGCCTTACAAGATATTTACTTAAAGACATATTCTGAAGAAGAGATTCAAGCGAATCTTAAGTTTTTAAAAACCCCAGAAGGCCAATCAATTACACGTAAAAACGTACAGATTATGGGGCAAATTTCAGAATATATGATGGAGTTAGGACAACAGACCTTTAATGACCCTAAAGCAAGGGATCATATGCAAGAAGAGATGCTTAAAATTATTGCACCACTCATGAAAGATAAAGAAAAGTCTTAACTTTTCTTTATCTTTTGCAAGTCATTACCAAGTTAAAGGGTTCCATAATTTAAATGGTTTAATCAGATGTACCTCTGATTTTTCATCATATTTGGCAGGTTTTAATTCTTGTGGTTTATGTCGAATCTTGCCTGAAGCATCTTCTGCTACAAAGTTGTAGCTTGAAGATTTCAACTCAGTAAAAGCAATTTCTCTACGGCCAATATTATCTTGCATTAACATAAATGGCCCAGTGTGTTCACCTCGGTCCATTTTATTTTCTTCATCATATTTCAAATAATAAGACGTTCCAGCCTCAACAGTTATATCCATATATTTTGGCTCTTGAAAATGAATCCCCAATAAAGGACGACTTGCAGAAAGACGATAGGTCCCTGCTGGCAATTCAATCCAATAATAATGGTTATGTAGTAGGCTCGGAATTCGCTTGCCATTTACAAACAGGTTAATCGCCGCGATTTCCTGACGATTCCATTTCGTATCTGGTCGATAGAGATAAACAACAGCAGCTTGTGCGTTTTGTGGTTTGATCGGGACAAATGTCTGACCCAATTTTTGTATTAACCCTAACCCACCTACCAGCAAANCNACCTACGTGATATTGGTCTAATAGTCCGGGTTCTTTTTCAACATCGACTTTAGGTAAGGTTGCAGTCAATTCACCCGTATTTTTTTCTAAATGAGATGAACTTTGACAGCCCACAAACAGTCCGGCACAGCACAAAGATACGATTAAATAACGCATGGCATCCCTCAAAGCGTTTTGTTTTTGATTTATTTTTTACAACGCAAAACTATGCGTATTTTGTATTTTTAAGATTAACACCACGCACATAAATTGAAAACAAAAAAAGCATGAATCACTCACGCGATTCATGCTTTTTAGATGAATGAAATCTATGCAGACTTCGAATCAATAACCTTTAAATCTGCCTTAGCAACACTTTCATGCGTTGCAGCTTCTTTAGGTTGACGCTCTGCTTTATAAACAGGTTCTGCTTCACCATTAATGACTGCTTCATTAATAATGACTGTCCCAACGTCAGTACGACTTGGTAAATCATACATGGTTTCAAGCAGTACGTTCTCCATAATAGAACGTAAACCACGCGCACCCGTATTGCGTTCAAGTGCTTTCTTCGCGATAGCACGCAATGCAGAATCTTCAAAGATCAGATCAACATTTTCCATGGTGAAAAGATATTGATACTGGCGAGTTAATGCATTTTTTGGCTCAGTCAAAATTTGCATTAATGCTTCTTCATCCAACTCTTCAAGTGTAGCAATCACTGGTAAACGACCAATGAATTCTGGAATCAAACCAAATTTCACTAAGTCGGTTGGCTCAACCTGACGGAACAATTCAGCAAGTTTTTTGGTTTCATCTTTGTTTTTAACATCAGCTGTAAAACCAATACCGCCTTTCTCTTGACGCTGCTGTACAATTTTTTCCAAACCAGAAAATGCACCACCACAAATAAACAAGATATTCGAGGTGTCAATTTGGATAAACTCTTGCTGCGGATGCTTACGCCCACCTTGCGGAGGAATAGAAGCCACTGTACCTTCAATCATTTTTAACAATGCTTGTTGTACACCTTCGCCAGAAACATCACGCGTAATTGACGGGTTTTCAGATTTACGAGTAATCTTGTCAATTTCGTCAATATAGATAATGCCCTTCTGAGCTTTTTCTACATCGTAGTCTGCTTTTTGCAAAAGTTTTTGTACAATATTTTCAACATCTTCGCCCACATAACCAGCTTCGGTTAATGTTGTTGCATCTGCCATTGCAAATGGAACATCTAAAAGGCGAGCTAATGTTTGCGCAAGTAAAGTTTTACCCGAACCTGTAGGTCCAATCAGTAGAATGTTACTTTTAGCAATTTCTACTTCTTTAGACACATGGCCATTATGACCAACTTTTAGGCGTTTATAATGGTTATAAACCGCAACAGATAGCGTCTTTTTGGCAAGATCTTGACCAATCACATATTGATCAAGCGCAGCACGTATTTCATGTGGTTTTGGCAATGCCTTACTCGCCCAGTCCCCTGCTTCAACCTGTTGGCTGGTTTGTACAAGGTCTAAGCAGACATCCACACATTCATTACAAATATATGCGTCCTCACCTGCAATCAGTTTCCCGACTTCAGACTGCGTTTTACCGCAAAATGAACAATGTTTTTGTCCTTGAGGATGTTCGGACATATTCACTCCACAAATAGAATCTTAAATATTAGGGCAAGATGCACTGCATAAATAACTAAATGGAGATCTTTTTCAACATCTCAAGTTATTTACATCAGAAGGTCCTTATGGACGCTTACTTAACACCTGATCAACCAAACCATATTCTTTAGCAGACTGGGCTGTCATAAAGTTATCACGGTCAGTATCACGAGCAACGGTTTCGTAGTCTTGACCACTGTGCTCTGCCATTAAGCGGTTTAAACGTTCTTTAATAAATAGAATTTCACGCGCATGAATTTCAATATCCGATGCTTGACCGCGGAAACCACCCAATGGTTGATGGATCATGACACGGGCATTTTCTAGACAATAGCGTTTGCCTTTAGCACCAGCATTTAACAAGAATGCACCCATTGAAGCAGCTTGACCCATACAATATGTCACGACATCAGGTTTAATAAACTGCATCGTGTCATAAATAGCCATGCCCGCTGTCACAGAACCACCTGGAGAGTTGATATAAAGGTGGATATCTTTATCAGGGTTTTCAGCTTCTAAAAACAACATTTGGGCAACAATCAGATTTGCCATGTTGTCTTCAACTTCACCTGTTAAGAAAATGACGCGCTCACGTAAAAGTCGTGAATAAATATCAAAAGAACGTTCGCCGCGAGAAGATTGTTCAACCACAACAGGAACTAAAGCATTTTCAATTGTTGGAACATACATACGTTATTTATTCCTAAATTTTTTGTGACTTAACCTATGGCAACAATATGCGGGATAATTTCTCAAATTGCAAAAGGTTCGCACTGAAATATTATATTATTTATACCTAAGTACTTAATGTCGCACTCAAATTAACCACATAGTGAAAAACAAAAAAGGCGCCTAAAGCGCCTTTTTCTGACTTCTTAAAAGATTAGCCCATACGGCGAGCTTGTTGTTCTTTTAACAAATCATCATAAGATACTGGTTTGTCAGTCACTTTAGCAGCAGCTAAGATGTGATCAACAACTTGATCTTCTAATACAACTGCTTCGATTTGAGCACGTTGTTGAGCATCATTTTTGAAGTATTCAATCACTTCAGTTGGATCTTCGTAAGAAGAAGCCATGTCGTCAATGTAAGCATCAACGCGAGTTTGATCAACTTCAAGTTTAGCATCAGCTAAAACTTTGCTCACCAATACGCCAAGCTTAACAGAACGCTCTGCTTGCTCTTTGAACAATTCGTCAGGAAGCATGCTCTTGTCAAAAGATTGCGCGCCTGCACCACCGAACTGTTGAGTGAATTGTTGAACCATTTGTTGACGTTGACGGTCAATTTCTTGAGCAACCATTGCAGTTGGAACTTCAACTTCGTTCGCAGCAACAAGTGCATCAAAAGCAGCTTGTTTAACTTGGTTACGTAAACCATTGCGAACTTCACGTTCCATATTCTTGCGAACGTCAGCTTTTAACTTCTCAACGCCTTCTTCTTCAGTTACACCGAAGATTTTCAAGAATTCAGCATCAATTTCTGGAAGTTTTGATTTTTCAACTTGCTTCACAGTGATTTTGAACTGAGCTGCTTTACCAGCCAAGTTTTCAGCTTGGTAATCTTCCGGGAAAGTAACATCGATTACTTTCTCTTCGCCAGCTTTCATACCGATGATGCCGTCTTCGAAGCCAGGAATCATACGACCCGAACCTAACACAAGTTTAAAGTCTTCAGCAGAACCGCCTTCAAACTTCTCACCATCGATAGTGCCTTCAAAGTCAAAAGTCACTTGCATGTCTTTTTTCGCCATGCCCTTGGTAACAGCCCAAGTTTGACGTTGTTTTTGCAAGTTTTCGATCATAGCGTCAACGTCAGCATCTTTAATTTCAGCTGTTTTACGTTCAACTTCTAAACCGTCAAATGCTTGTACTGTAACTTCTGGATAAACTTCTACAGTCGCTTCAAAAACTAAAGCATCTTCTTTATGTTCAACTTTATCAATGTTCGGCATTCCTACCGCATTGTATTTTTTCTTGTTGAATTGCTTCAAAAACGCTATCACGAATGATGTCATTTACAACTTCTTGATAAATGCCCGCACCGTATTCGCGACGAACAACGTTTTCAGGTACTTTACCTGGACGGAAGCCGTTGATCTTCACAGTTTTGGCAGTGCGCTTCAAACGAGCTTCAAATTGCTCGTTAATACGGCTCGTCGGTACAGAAACATTTAAACGACGGGCAACGCCCGAAACCGCTTCAGTCGTTACTTGCATGGCTTCCTCGATAAAAAATTAGTGGGTAGGAACAGTTTTTTTAAAAGTGCTGTATTATATGACAACTTTCAAGATATACAAAATTAACCGACCACTTCATTTAAGTGAAGGTCATTATTCTCGTAAATTTCACAGTAATTTTATGATTCTTTAAATATTTTTCATAAAGCCTTAAGTAAAACTAATTTTTTAGTTATTCTTCACAAATCTAAAATTACAATCAAAGTTCAAGTTTAATCGCTTTTACAAACAATTACTAAGAATCAGTAGATTAGCTGCATAAATGCACATTCAACCATTCAATTATTCATATTTTCTTCACAATTCAATTGGCAAATCCAATTAACACAAACTGTACATATAAATAAGAATTATTATTATTCGCATAACCTTTTAGTTTTAGAGTCCTGAAGTCATGTCTTTGATTAGAACACGTAAAAAAATTGTTTCTTCTGCGATAGCTTCTTCGCTATCAATGATTGCAACAACAGCCATGGCACAAGAAGCAATTTCACAATTACCAACGATTCATACTCAAGCGACTCAAGAAGAATCTTTAAAAGTAGATCAGTCTGCAAACTCTAAATTCGTGGCTCCTCTCAAAGACACGCCAAAATCGGTCTCTATTCTTTCTCAAAAATTAATTAAAGATACAAACTCTAATACCCTACTCGAAGCTTTACGTTATGAACCAGGCATTACTTTAGGTGCTGGTGAAGGCGGTACACCATTTACAGATATGCCTTACATTCGTGGCTATAGCGCTCAATCTTCTGTATATGTTGATGGTGTTCGTAATTCGACTTCTCAAAACCGCGATATGTTTGCCATTGAACAAGTTGAAGTGATTAAAGGCTCTTCTTCTGCCCTTGGCGGTGGCGGCGGTGTAGGTGGAAGTATTAACTTAATCCCTAAAGTAGCCCACGAAGGTGACGTTTACCAAGGTAGTGTTCAAGGTGGTACTGACAACTATCGTCATATTCAACTCGATGCCAACAAAGACTTTGGTAACGGCATTGCTGGTCGTGTTGTTGTTATGGGTCATGAAAACGAAAAAGCTGGTGCTAACAATGGTGCTGAATATGCTCGTGCAGGTATTGCCTCAAGCCTTGCATTTGGCCTAGATACAGCAACTCGCGGAACACTTAGCTACTACTATTTACGTAGTAATGATGAACCGGATGCAGGTATTCCCTTTCTTCCTGTTGGTGGAAAGCCAATTGATGTAAAACAAGGGACATATTATGGCTGGAAAGAACGTGATTTTGATAAACGTGAAAACCACATTGGTACGTTTAAATTAGAGCAAGAACTTGCTGATGATTTAACATTATCAAATACGATGTCTTATACAAAATCTAAATCAGATTACATCTATACAAATGCAGATGACTCTAAAGGCAACGTCACAAAAAATGGAACCATTTCTCGCCGTGCTTTAAGTCGTATAGTGGATACTGATGCATATAGTGATCAGCTTGCGTTAAAAGGAAAATTCAATACTGGCGCACTTAAGCACTCTTTTAATACAGGTGCTGAGTGGAGCTATCAAGAATCAAGCCAAGGTGTTTACACTTTTACTGATGCTTCAGGTACAACGTCAACTGTACACAATACAAGTTGCCCTGCGAGCAGTGCTCTTTCGAATGGCTGGTGCACATCAGTAAATAATCCAATGAATGGTGCATTTACAGATACTTTGGGTAGCATCACAAATCAGTATACGACTCGTAGCCGCACTGTTTCCCTTTACGCTTTAGATAGCATTGAATTTAATCCTCAATGGCTTTTAAATTTAGGTGTGCGTTGGGATAAATTCGAAACTGAACGTAAATATAATAAAAATATTTATAAAACAGTAGGTGGAGCTAACGGTAATTACTCAAACGACGTAAGCATTGCAGCTGGTCAGAAATTTGAAAATGACAGTGACTACTTCTCTTATCAAGCTGGTCTAGTTTATAAACCAACTGAAAATGGCAGTATCTATGCAAGCTTTGCAACTTCTGCTAACCCTGTTGGTGTAGACCAAGGTGATGGCGCAGATGCACTATCTACATCTTCTCAGCAGGCAAATGATTTAGACCCAGAAAAAGCACGTACCTTCGAAATAGGAACAAAATGGGACCTATTTAATAACCGTGCAAACTTAACTGCGGCAATCTTCCGCACAGAGAAGCAAAATACTCGTATCTCTATAGACGCCAACACTTCAACTAATGCGGGCGAAAGCAAGGTTGACGGCTTTGAAGTTGGTTTCAACGGTAAAGTGACTGATAAGTGGGAAGTTTCAGCTGGCTATAGCTATTTAGACAGCGAACTCACAAAAGCAGCTTACAACGCAGTTGCTCAAGAAGGTAAACCATTACCGTTTGTAGCTAAAAATAGTGCTACTTTATGGTCTACTTATCGAGTACTGCCTAAACTAACTTTAGGTGCAGGTGCAGAGTATCGTGACAAAGTGTTTACTAATACAAACACGGGTACAACGATGCTTGAAGACAAGTATTTACCAACGTATACAATTTACAACGCGATGGCTAAATACGACGTCAACAAGAACGTAAACTTACAGCTGAATATTAACAATATTTCTGATAAGCGCTATTTCACAAGTGCTCACCCAGCTCACTACGCGTTTGAAGGTATTGGCCGTAATGCAGTGTTAGCAATTAACTTTAAGTACTAAGTTTAAATTCCATATTTTATTTATGGAATTAATTAAAGTTCATATAAGATAGCCTCATCACGAGGCTATTTTTATAAATGAAGTATCTATTTAAAGGTGTTTGCTGTGATTCATCATATCCCTAATGTTTTAAGCAAAGAGCAAGTTGCCGAGTTTCGTAAACTCATGAAAGAAGCGAATTGGGTGGGAGGAAAAGTTACTGCTGGCACTCTATCGGCTTCAGTTAAAAGAAATCAGCAACTCTCTGAACAAGATCCACTTACACACAATTTAAGTGATATTGTGATTAAAGCAATTTGGCAAAATCCTGTGTTTCAGGCCGCAGCCCTACCTCACAAAATTATTCCACCACTTTTTAATCGTTATGATGAACATGAAAGCTTTGGTTTCCATGTAGATAACTCAATTCGTCTTATCCGTGGTACTTCTGAGCAAATTCGTACCGATTTATCTTGTACATTATTTTTAAGTGAACCTGATGAATATGAAGGTGGTGATCTGGTTATTGAAGATACTTATGGTTATCACGAAGTCAAATTACCAGCAGGCGATGTCGTACTCTACCCTTCTACTAGCTTACATGAGGTAAGTAGTATTACATCAGGTACTCGATTTGCTTCTTTTTTCTGGGTTCAAAGTCTGGTGCGCGATGATAGTAAGCGACATCTTCTATTTAATTTAGATGAAAGTATCAGAGCACTGCGTAAGACACACGGTGATAGTTATTCTGAAGTTATGAAACTCACCAACATTTACCACAACTTAATTCGCATGTGGTCAGAACTGTAACTACATTTATTTTTGCCTTATTGAGAAGACGCAACCTTTTTTCCCTTAATAAGGCGAAATAACGAAAAATATTTCCCACAAATTAGAAAGTAGCGCAAAATTAGAAAATTATTTTCTAATTTCCGAGATTAAAATTATTATAAGAATTTTGCACAACGTGTAATCATTGTTTAGATGTGATATATCTAAATGATAAACATATTAGCAAACCACCAAACTTATTATTTCACGGTCTAGAGATGAAAACGAATTACTTGTTTGCCCAGCCTACTCAAGCAAGACATCATCTGCAACTCCTGATGCTGCGCCACGCGCGCGTATAAATATTTTGTCTGCTTTTTAAAGCAGCACTTCGAAATTACCTTTAATTTTTCTCAATTAGATACCATATATAACCGTAGAGACGTTGCCTTCTAAATATATCCAGAGCAACCGCGCTACGAGACAAGGAGTTTTCTCATGATGTTGGCTGACCCAAGCAAAAAATACCGCCGTATGTACCAACGAGTGGATTTACCAGATCGCCAATGGCCAAATAACGAAATTACAAAAGCGCCAATCTGGATGAGCACCGATTTACGTGACGGTAACCAAGCAATTTTTGAACCAATGGATATGGAACAAAAATTCAAAATGTTCAAAATGCTTGTAAAAATCGGTTTTAAGCATATTGAAATCGGCTTCCCTTCTGCATCTCAAATCGACTTCGATTTTACCCGCATGTTGATCGAAGAAAATCACATTCCGGATGACGTATACATTGAAGTTTTAGTTCAGGCACGTGATCATTTAATTGAACGTACCTTTGAATCTTTGGCTGGTGCTAAACGTGCGATTGTGCATATTTATAACTCTAATTCTCCAACCTTCCGCCAAAAGGTGTTGAATGTAGATGTTAATGGTGCAAAACAGTTAGCAATTAATGCTGCTCAAAAAGTTAAAGAGTACGCTGCGCAATATCCTCAAACTGACTGGATTTTTCAGTACAGCCCAGAGTGTTTCTCTGCAACAGAATTAGAAGTCGCTAAAGATGTCTGTGATGCCGTCACAGAAATCTGGGATGCACGTCCAGATCATAAAGTTATTTTAAACTTACCTGCGACTGTAGAAGTTTCTACGCCAAATGTTTATGCAGACCAAATTGAATGGATGCATCGTAATTTGGCACGTCGTGATGGTGTAATCATTTCTGTTCACTGCCACAATGACCGCGGCTGTGGTATTGCTGCATCAGAACTTGCAATTATGGCAGGTGCTGACCGTGTTGAAGGTTGTGTATTTGGTAACGGCGAACGTACAGGTAACGTTGACGTTGCAGCGATTGCATTGAACATGTATACCCAAGGTGTAGCGCCAGAGTTGGATTTCTCTAACATTAATGAAGTGATTGCAACGGTTGAAGAATGTACTGGCTTACCGGTACACCCTCGCCATCCATATGCAGGCGACTTGGTATTTACTGCATTCTCTGGTTCACATCAGGATGCAATCAAAAAAGGCTTTGAGTACCAGAAAAACGAAGAAATCTGGGATATGCCTTACTTGCCAATTGACCCGAAAGATTTGGGCCGCGACTATGACGCAGTTATTCGTGTAAATAGTCAGTCTGGTAAAGGCGGTATCGCTTACTTATTAGAAGCGAACTACAACGTTGTGTTGCCTCGCCGTTTACAAATCGAATTCAGTCAGGTTGTTCAACAATATGCTGATGATAATGGTACAGAAATTAATGCAAAAGAAATCTGGACCTTATTTAAAGACACGTATGTTGATGTGAAAAACCATCATTACACAGTCAAAAACTACAGATTATCTGACATTAATGGTACTCAAATCATCGAACTTGATGTTGATGTCGAAGGTGAAACACAACAACTTCGTGGTGAAGGTAACGGACCGATTTCTGCATTCTTAAATGCGCTTCAGTTACCAATTGACGTATTGAACTATGAAGAACGTAGTATCAGTTCAGGTGCAAATGCGAAGGCGTTAACCTTAATTGAACTTCAAGTCAAAGGTACAGGCAGAGGTTCATTTGGTGCAGGTGTTCATGACAATACAGTCACCTCATCAATTGAAGCAATTATTGCATGTACTAACCGATTGATTGATCAAGGCGTTTTAAGTACAGATCAGGTTGTTGCCGCCGCTGTTTAATTAAAAAAAGACTTTGGAAAGGATACCTAGCTTGGTATCCTTTCTTTTTATTCCTGAAAGATTTAAAAGGCGAAATGTTCCCGTGTCTTTTCCAGCTGATTCANTGGGGTTAGTCACTCCGCAAAAGTTCCAATTTGAAGAACCATTACATCTTGAATGTGACCGTGTTTTGCCACGTTTTGAATTAATGGTCGAAACTTACGGCACTTTAAATGCAGATAAATCAAATGCCATTTTAATCTGTCATGCCTTATCTGGACATCATCATGCAGCGGGTTATCACCATGAAGATGATAAAAAAGCTGGCTGGTGGGATAGTTGTATTGGCCCGGGTAAAGCAATCGACACGAATAAGTTTTTTGTAGTTTCGCTAAATAATATTGGTGGGTGTAATGGCTCAACTGGCCCAACATCACCAAATCCTGAAAATGATAACCGCCCTTATGGACCAGATTTCCCATTAGTAACGGTACGTGACTGGGTAAAAACTCAGGCCATGCTTTCTGACCGGTTGGGTGTAAATATTTGGTATGCCGTTATTGGTGGCTCTTTAGGGGGCATGCAGGCACTACAATGGTCGGTTGACTATCCTGACCGCTTACAAAAATGTGTCATCATTGCCAGTGCGCCAAAGCTTTCAGCACAAAATATTGCCTTTAATGAGGTTGCTCGCCAGTCAATCTTGTCTGATCCAGACTTCCATAATGGTCGATATTTGGAAAATGATAGCTACCCGAAACGCGGCCTGATTTTGGCTCGCATGGTAGGTCATATTACCTATCTTTCAGAAGAAGCCATGAAACAAAAATTTGGTCGTGATTTAAAATCAGGCAAATTTATGTACGGTTTTGATGTCGAGTTTCAGGTTGAAAGCTACCTTCGTTATCAAGGCGAACAGTTTAGCCGTAACTTTGATGCCAATACTTATCTCATCATGACCAAAGCATTGGATTATTTTTGATCCATCACGTGAATACAACCACTCATTAACAGACGCGATGGGTAAAACAAAATGTCAGTTCCTGATCGTTTCTTTTACAACAGACTGGCGTTTTACACCAAGTCGCTCTCAAGAGATTGTTGATGCACTCATTACCAATCATAAGCCAGTAAGTTACCTCGATATTGATGCGGAACAAGGACATGACTCGTTCTTATTCCCGATTCCATTGTATGTAAAAACAATGCGCGCTTTCTTAGGCGGTGAAGAACTCTTAAAATCGACGTCACTGGAGGCAAGCTAATGCGTATTGATCAACAACTGGCAGAAAAGTGGATTAAACCAGGCTCAAGCGTACTCGATTTGGGGTGTGGTGATGGTGAATTACTCGCTCATATGAGCCAAAAGCATCAAATTCGTGCTTATGGCTTAGAAATTGATCAAGAAAAGATTGCAATTGCCGTCAGTCGCGGGTTAAATATTATTCAACAAGATTTGAATCTCGGTTTAAGCCGTTTTGCTGACCAGTCTTTTGACTATGTGGTTATGGCACAGGCTTTGCAAGCTGTAGATGCACCGGATGTTTTATTAAGAGACATGGTGCGTGTGGGTAAACAGGCAATTATTACTTTTCCAAACTTTGCGCATTGGAAGACTCGTTCTTTTCTTGCATTAAAAGGTATGATGCCTGTATCGGATGCTCTACCATATATGTGGTATAACACCCCCAATATTCATTTATGTACATTTAAAGATTTCGAAGCACTTTGTGCGGAAAATCAGATACAAATTATTAATCGACTCGCCGTCAATGGAAATCAGCAGGGAAGCCTGTTAAGCAAACATGTTCCTAATTTGTTTGGTGAAGTCGCTATTTATCGAGTGAGTGCACTATGAAAAAGACATTATTTAGCACACTATTTGCAGGACTGCTAAGTATGCAGGCTCATGCAGATTATATCGCCCAGCCACAATCGGTTGCGAGTCAGGCTGCACGCTTTTCAACAATGGGGGTGAGTGACCTTCAGAAAGCTGCAAAAGCTGGTCAAGCAGGCGCACAATTTTACCTTGGTACACACTACCAATATGGTAAAGATGTAGAAAAAGATGAAAAGCAAGCTTTCACATGGTTTAAAGCAGCAGCTGATCAAGGTTTATCGCCAGCACAATTAAACGTAGGCCGTATGTATGCCGACGGTATTGGTGTTAGAAAAGATGAGTCAATGGCTCGTAAATACTTCGAGAAAGCAGCAAGCAATGGTGATAACCGTGCAAGCTATAATCTCGCGATGATGGAAGAGCAAAAGAAAAACTACGTAGGTGCTTACCAGTGGTATGAGCTTTCAACTCGTGATGGCATGCTCGACAATAAAGTAATTAGCCTATCAGAAGGTAAGAAAACTGCTCTTGCGGCTAACTTGACTCAAGAACAAATCCGTACAGCACGTGACCGTGCAGACAAATGGATTCAAGCACAATAATAACGGTTCATCCGTAAAAAACCTTACTCGACTAAAACCACCTTGTATGTTCTACAAGGTGGTTTTAGTTTAGATCATGCCATTTTATATTCTATTTATTTCCCTCTATATCCTCTCTTAAAAAACACGTAACATAACTCACGTTCGATATTAGCTATAAAGTTTGGTTTTATTATGTCTACCCCACATTGGTTTGATCAGGGCAGTTTAGTTCTTGCCAGCAATAACAAAGGTAAAGTCGCAGAGTTTGAAAAACTTTTTGAACAGCTTAAATTACCTGTAGAAATTATTCCTCAAGGTCGCCTTAATATTCCTGATGCAATTGAAGATGGTTTAAGCTTTATTGAAAATGCCATTATTAAAGCTCGTCATGCCTCTCAAATTTCAGGTAAACCTGCTATGGCTGATGACTCTGGTATTTGTGTTCCTGTCTTAGGTGGCGCACCCGGTATTTACTCAGCACGCTATGCTGGAGAACATGGTGATGATGCAGCTAACAATGCAAAATTATTAAATGATCTTTTACCATTTCGTAAAAATGGTGAAGTGATTGAAGGTATGTTTGTTTGTGTACTTGCTTTAGTGACTCATGCAGAAGATCCTTTGCCACAAATTTTCCAAGGTATCTGGCATGGTGAAATTTTAGAAGCTGCTCGTGGTGAAAATGGCTTTGGTTATGACCCACTGTTCTGGTTGCCTGAGTTACAAGTTTCTAGCGCTGAACTGTCTAAAGAAGACAAGAATAAGATTAGTCATCGTGGACAAGCGATGCAGTTATTTAGAGAAAGCTTGCAGAAGTAAAACTTCATATAAGTTTTACTTTAACGTCAAAGCCATTTGCTATCGCGCTAGGCGACATGGATGTCGCCACGTCACTGCCTTGCGCAGATTCCCAAAGCAGTGCTTCGGAAATCGCTTAGGATGTGTCGTTAGTTCGACAAATGGTTTTGTTACTTTTGACGAAACAAAAGTAAATATTGCCTACATACAGAAAATAAGCATATAACCACTATTCTAAGGCCATCTTAATCCTCTTCCTTAGAAATAAAGATGTAAAAACACCGCATAAATCGTAATACACACACAACTCACAATCGTCCCTGAAGCAATATAAGCCGCGGATCTTCCTGTTCCTTGATAATGTGTTTCTAGCGCTACAATATTGGCCGCTGGTGGTAGACAGAACATTAAAAACATCACTCCAATTTGCTGACTGATATTTGGAATCGGTAGAAATCTATAAGTAAGTCCACAAAGAATAAGCCCACATACCACCTTAAAAGCTTGAGCTTTGGTGCTGTAGATTAAGTCTTTTGCATGAACTCGGGTACGGCGCAGCCACATTCCCAATACACACATCCCAGCAAAAGTCATCACGAACTTGGCAACTTCATAGACCCAGTGTATGGCAGGATGTTCAATATGTTGAGCACCTAATAACCTGAGTACAAGCGCGCAAAAAATAGAAATACAAGGTGGAGATGTTAAAACTTTTTTTAATATATTAAGCTTACTTTGCGGTGCAGTTGTTACAGCAGTCACAGCCCATGCATTGCCAAACAGCGACATACCAATATATAACGCCACAATAGGCGCTGTAGCTTGGGGGCCAAATAAAGCCATGGCAAAAGGAAAACCGAGCCAGCCCATGTTGGTGTAACTCACGCATAGCGCTAATAATCTATCTTTAAATAAGGCTAAATAAGCAAAGAAAATAAGAAATGCTGAACCGAAGCTAAAGAGCATTAAACTCAAACTACCCGGCTGATAAAATACCATGTTGTAAATAATAACAACTGGAATAAGTAAGCGGGCAAGCCAAGCGGAAAGAACAGGTTTTATCGTTTCTGAAAGAGAAGTCTGGGCAAGTAAAAGTCCAGTGATGAACGCCAATATTGGCAGTAATAACGCCACGTTTGCCCCTCTCCCTATTAAAGCCAGCTTGTTATGCTACACCTTTTCAAAATGAAATGTACTCTCCTTTTCAAGTAATTTAAGCTTCTCTTTTTTAACTCTTTCTAAAAGTAAAAAAACAAACACATCCTTTCTAGAACCCATCTTTTTAGATTTTGACTGACGGCCATTGTCTTAAAAATGACATATAAATGTCACATTGTTGTCATAGCAACCTGTTGATATAAAACGAACTGAAAAGAGGTATAAGATCATGGCCGGTTTATCTATTTGGCACGTTGTTATTTTTGCAATTGTCGTTATTTTATTATTTGGTACATCTAAATTAAAAAATATCGGTAAAGACGTAGGCGGTGCAGTAAAAGACTTTAAAAAATCAGTTCGTGAAGAAGACGAAACTGCTGCTCTTAATACTCCACGTACAATTGATGCCCAAGTCAAAACCCCTGACAGCACATCAGTGAAAAGCTAAAGGTTTTCCACCATGCTTGATGTAGGAATGACAGAGCTACTCTGTTTTGCAATTATTGCAATTTTAGTTTTAGGTCCGGATAAACTTCCAGAAGCCGCACGCTTTGCTGGTCGTTGGTATGTCCGTCTAAAACGTTATATTACCAATTTGCAAAATGAGATTGACCAAGAGTTGCGTCTTTCTGAATTTCGAAAAGAAATGCAAGAAGAACTCAACCGCATTGAAGCACTTGAACGCAAAGTACAGCAACAACTTGAAGAAATACAAAAACAGACTACTTCAGACAACTCAGAAAAAGCTGAGGTAGCTGAAACTATATCTCATTCTACAATGTACTCCCCTGTATCGGGCCATTATGAAGTGCCCTTTCTTGCCAAATTTACACCTTTGGCATCTCAAAGCGACACTTTAGAAACACCCCCCGTTAAATTGAAGATTGCCGTATGAACCAACTGCCTTCAACGACTGTAAATACGCAAGAAAATTTAGACCAAATGCCAATCATGAACCATTTGGTCGTTTTACGACGTCATTTATTTAGGATTGTCGGGGTAACATTATTTTTATTCTTTTGCTTATTGCCCTTTAGAAATAACACTTACCAATTATTATCTGAACCTTTAAGGCTTCAACTTCCCGCATCATCTTCAATGATTGCAACAGATGTAACTGCAACCTTTATGGCACCGTTCAAGCTCAATTTATTTGTGGCGCTCGTGTTGGCAATGCCATTTATTCTTTATGAAATATGGACCTTTGTGCGTCCAGCGTTGTATCAAAAAGAACGTCATTTAGCACTTCCGCTACTTATTGGTAGCATTGTTTTGTTCTATGCTGGCGTTGCTTTTGCATATTACATTACCCTTCCAGCGATTTTACATTTCTTTATTAGTGTATCGCCTGAAACGGTAGCACCTATGACGGATATTAATAGCTATCTAAGCTTTTGCTTAAAGTTATTTTTAGTTTTTGGTGTGACTTTTGAAATTCCAATCGCGACCCTCTTACTTATTTTAATAGGTGTGGTGAATACAAAGAGTCTGGCTGAAAAAAGACGTTTTATTATTGTGGGATGTTTTTTTGTAGCCATGTTCATTACCCCACCAGATGCAATTTCTATGGTGATGTTAGCCATCCCAATGTGGTTGCTTTTTGAACTTGGATTATTATTCGGTAAAATTCTTGAGAAAAGAAAAGCTCAATCTGCTGAATAACAAATCATATTTTTTAAAAGCCTGAAATTCAAAGTTCAGGCTTTTTTATATAGACCACTTTTTAATCTACAAACCCATAAACTGTCTTCAAAGTGACTTAAAAGTGTAAGAAAAGTGTCATTTCTAGTCCATAGAATCAACTCAACAAATATACTCACAAAAGTTACGGATTTATTATGACAACTGCTTCTAACCACCCAACACGTCGCGATATTTTAAAATGGTTTACGGGGATTCCTTTTCTTCCATTAGGTGCGATGGCTACGGCAGCAACGTTAGCAGGATGTAACGATAGTAATGATGATTCAGACATTACGACTCCATCAAAACCAATTAACTTTAAAAATGCAACGTTCACTTCAATGCCAGCTCCTTCTGCTGTAGCAGAGATGGCAACGACAGCATGTGCATCAAAACTTGCTATTTCATGGGAAGATGGCAGTAAAACCGAATACCAACTCGCTTACAAACCATTCTTTTTAACAGGTACAGAAGTTCCTGATGGTAAAGGTGGAAAGATTATCGCGGGTGGTTATTATGATATTAATAATCAGCCAATTATCGACAAATCAGTTGCGGGTAAAGAGCGTCAGTTCTTCTCTGACTGTCCAGATGGTAGTTCTCTAATTAGCTTCAAACAAGCGACGGGCAAAGATTTCACAGATGCAGACAAGAAAGCATTAGGTGTAACGGGTAACCCTGTATTCCATGTGGTTCAGTTTGAATATTTATCGAAGGACCAAAATGGTGGTGATACTTACGGTAAATTATCATCTCCGATTGCTGTGCTTACTTTAGACCAAGACCCGAAAACTGGTCATTTGACTCTAATTAAATATCACAATGTAGACACTTCAAATGCGCATGGTTTATGGATTACTTGTGGTGCAAGCTTGTCACCATGGGGAACTCATTTATCGAGTGAAGAATATGAACCAGATGCTTTCAACCAAAAGTTAGGTCAATCACTTTCAACACTTAAAGCCTTCAGTAAAAATGTGTATGGTGATGAAAATGCGGCTAATCCATATAACTACGGTCATTTACCAGAAATTACGGTAAATGCAGATGGTACTGGTCACGTGACAAAGCACTACTGTTTAGGTCGTATTTCGCATGAGCTGGTACAAGTTTTTCCAGACAATCGTACAGTCTTGATGGGCGATGACTATACCAACGGCGGTCTCTTCATGTTCGTTGCAGATAAAGAGAAAGACTTATCTGCGGGTACCCTCTACGTTGCAAAATATACAACAGTGCTTACAGATACAACGACGGGTCAGATCTCATGGATCAAACTTGGTCATGCAACGAGTGTAGAGATTGAAAACCTAATCAAGAGCGGTATTAAAGGAACTGATATTTTTGAATCAGTTCTACAAATTGCTAAATATCCAAGCGATGCAACAACAGCAGAAGTTGGAGCTATTGATGCTGGAGATAAAGGTACTCCTGAACAACAAGTTTTAGCAAAAGCTGCGAAAGATCGTTTAAAACTACAACAAGCTGCTCAAAAAGCAGAATTAGAAGCTCAAGGTTTTAAATTTACTTATTTGAGCAAAACTGGTGTTTATCTCAAGCTTAAAGATAACAGCGACAAAACTAAACTTGCAGCGGCTTTCCTTGAAACACACCGCTATGCTGCTTACGTTGGTGCTTCAATGGCATTGACTAAGAACGAAGGTACGACTGTAAATATTGCAGATAAACGAGCATATTCGGCTTTAGCTAACATTGTTGATTCAATGGTTGAAGGCGGTAGTGGCTACCTTGCTGAGCACAACGTTAAATTCCCGAAAATCACGGCTGGTGGTATTTTGGAGCATAAGCTTACAGGCGGTCAAAAAGACAGCTTAAATGTCGCAATCAATAGTGAATGGGTGCCTAGCCAATCTAGCCTTCTCATTAAAGGTAAAGATATTAGCTTTGACAGTTTAGGTAATACTGCTGACCCAGAGCAGATTGCTAGCCCTGATAACTTGAAGTTCTCTGAAAAGCTACGTACGTTATTTATTGGTGAAGACTCTGGTAACCATTTGAATAACTTCTTATGGGCTTACAATGTCGATACTAAACAGCTCATCCGTATCTTGTCTACACCAGCAGGTGCGGAATCGACTGGTCTACATGCGGTCGATGAAGTGAACGGTTGGACTTACATCATGAGCAACTTCCAACATCCTGGTGATGAATGGAACCGTTTCTACAAAGAAACTAACGGTGTTCGTACTGGTATCAGTGCAGATTTACTTGCGCAAATTGATACAGCAATTAATACAAACTACAGCAACAAATTTGCAGCAGCAGTTGGCTATATCACTGCCGACCCAATTGCTCCATCTGTTGTGAAGAAATAATTTCTTTCACCAGAATAAAAGAAACCTGCTTTGTGCAGGTTTCTTTTATTTTTGACTAAACGATCAAATATTTCACTAAGTTATCATCAAAACGTCAAAGCCACGTCATATTCACAACCTAAGCTAATGGAGACTTTTAGAACAATCTCTTTATTTACTTACTTAGGAATTTCCCATGACAGAGCTGACGCCATATCATGAAGACCAAGAACTGGATAACAATACTTCTGACAATATCCACTTTCGCGACATTTTAGAACAACATGTAAGTCGCCGTAGTTTAATCACCAAAGCTGCAAGCGGTGCCGTAGCTCTAACTTTAGCCTCTACTTTAACAGGCTGTAATGATAGTAATGATGACTCAGGTTCTAACAACGGCGGAAACCCACCTGTAGACCCAAATAAAAGACCAGAAAAATTAACTTTTACAGCAGTAGCGAAAAACCACAATGATATTGTGACTGTACCTGAAGGCTATGAAGCCAATGTCATTTACGCTTTAGGTGATTCAATCAACCCTGCGTTTGGGGACTGGGATGATAATAATATTCCATCAGGTCCAAGCTTCCAGTTCCGTTCTGGTGACTGCCATGACGGCATGCATTTCTTTGGTTTAAATACATCGACAAGCCGCTTTGATGAAAGTGTTTCAGCTGAAGGTTTGTTAGTGATGAATCACGAATATATTAATCAGACCTTCCTTCATCCCAAAGGTCCAACAAAAGTTGATGGACGTCGCCCTGAAGATGAAGTGATTCGTGAAACCAATGCACACGGCGTATCTCTCGTTCATATCAAAAAAGATGCAGCAACTCAAAAAGTAGTAATTGATAAAAAATCAATTTTTAACCGACGTATTACAGCATCAACAGAGATGGTTTTTGCGGGGGCAGCAGCTGGTTCTAGCCTACTTGCAACTCGTTTCTCGCCTGCTGGCCGTCAAACTCGCGGCACACATAATAACTGTGGTAATGGTTATACCCCTTGGGGCACATATTTAACTACCGAAGAAAACTTTATTGGTTATTTCCAACGTTCAGGTAGCGATGAATATACACGTACAGATGCAGAAAAAATTGCATTAAAACGTTACGGTTTAGGCGTTAAAAAAGATGAACCATATCTTTACGAGAAAGATGAAAAAGGTGCGCCTAAAAAAGATAAAGATGGCAAGGTTATTTATTTAAAAGATAAAAATGGTGAGTTAATCCCTAACGTTGATGAACAAGGACGACAAATTTATTTAGGTACAAGTTCGCGTTATGGCTGGGAAACAGCAATTGGTCAAGTTGAATCACAAGACTTATATGACCGTTGGAATGCTGATGTAAAAGCTGCGCAGGCAACACAAGACTACCGCAATGGACCTAATACATTCGGCTGGATGGTCGAGATTGATCCATTTGATAACCGCCTAAACCCAGTAAAAAGAACATCATTAGGTCGTTTTGCACATGAAGATAGTGCTTGCCGTGCCGTTGTAGGTCAACCATTAGCGTTTTATATGGGTGATGACTCTCGCGGAGAATACATCTATAAATTTGTCTCTACCGCTGTATGGGATGCCAAAGATGTAAACGGCGGCTATACGGTCGGTGACAAATATATGAACGCGGGTAAATTGTATGTTGCCAAATTTAATAACGATGGTTCAGGTCAATGGATTGAACTTGCCTATGGCAAAAACGGCTTAAATGAAAGCAACACCACCTATCCTTTCAAATCTCAAGCGGACGTTGTTACATTTGCACGTTTAGCTGGTGACTCAGTCGGTGCTACAAAAATGGACCGTCCAGAATGGTGTACTGTTAACCCAGTGAATGGCGAAATCTATGTAACTCTTACCAACAACTCAAATCGTGGTAAAGACTACCCAACAGACGCAGCCAACCCACGTAACTACACAGATTTATATAACGGCACCAAAGAGCAAAAAGGTAACGTGAACGGTCATATTATCCGTTTTAAAGAAACGGATGATAAAACGACTGCTGAAACCTTCAAATGGGATATCTACCTATTTGGTGCAGAAGCATCTATGGCTTCAAACATCAACCTATCTGGTTTAACTGACAATAACGATTTGTCTTCACCAGATGGTATGTGGTTCGACTCACGCGGTGTGCTTTGGATTCAAACAGACGATGGTGCTTACACCGATGTAACCAACTGTATGATGCTTGCTGCGTTACCGGGCCAGATTGGTGATGGCGCTACTGCAACCACTTCAAATGGCCAACAAACGCTAGTCGGTGCTAAAGTTACAGACTCAACATTACGCCGTTTCTTGGTTGGACCAAAGCAGTGTGAAATTACAGGCATTGCCATGACACCAGACCACAAAGCTATTTTTATTAATGTTCAACATCCCGGTGAAGATTCTAAGAGTTATGCGACACCAGACAGTAACTGGCCTGCAACTCAAAAAGATCCAAGCAATAAAACTGCACGTCCACGTTCAGCAACTGTTGTGATTACCCGTAAAGATGGTGGTGTGATCGCAGGCTAATTTGTAGAAGGTTAAAAATGCCGGTCAATTGATCGGCATTTTAATTGTTATCGATTTAAAAGAATTTGCTGCTGAACAATTTGACCGCTGTGCTCACCTTGTTGGGTCTTTTCCAACCAAAGCCATTCATTATTGGTCATTCTTAGAAAGTTCGAACAGCGTGTGCCATACACAGGACTTTGAATAAAGGTGGATGATAATAACTCTTCCATTTCTGGCTGAATGCCAGTATTTGGTAATAATGCCGTTGTGACCTTACGCTCATCTTCCAGAATATCCCATGCTGCATGTTGCAATGTTACTTCTTCTGTCTCGTGTTGAAGCATAGGCAAAAACTCTTGCGTAAACCGTGTTCGTAAATGTCTGGTTTTCTCCCAATGATCAGACATGAGGCCATTCGAAACCACATACACACCGTTAGCCAATACTTGCGGAGCTTCACCACGGTTACTCATATAGACAGCTTGATCAGCATTTCCCATAAACAAGTTAAAGCCAGCAAAATTCTGTTGCTGCTGTTCTAATTGTTGAGCAAATCGAATCGGCAATAAATCAGATTCTAAAAAAGCCTGCACCAAATGCCCCCGAGAAGTCTCATAAGTTTTTTGGTCTCGCCCATCACGGAAATTGGTCAAAACAGCCCATCGGCCTTGAGGCGTAACCCCCATCCACGTACCCCCCGACTGTAAGTCCTGCCCTGCAATAATTGGCGTATGTTCCCATTGATGCAACAAAGCTGTGGGGCGATGATAAAACTCGTCTCGATTTGACATAAGACACAAGGGCAGATCGTCCAGAACATGCCATGCTAAAGCCACAATACACATTAATTCTTGTTCCCTATCTTTACACATTGAATGTACAACATTTTTCACATCATTCCGCTACAATCTGTCAAAACGTAAGATCAAGGAGCAGCAATGCTGACCTATCCTAATATCGATCCGGTCGCAATACACTTAGGACCTCTTCAAGTCCATTGGTATGGACTCATGTATTTATTAGCATTTTTATGTGCTTGGGGACTTGCTTCCTACCGTGCCAAACAGCGTGATGGCTGGACATCGGACATGGTTTCCGATCTGGTATTTTACGGTGCTCTAGGTGTCGTTCTGGGCGGTCGTGTCGGCTATGTCCTTTTCTATGAGTTTGATAAATTCCTCGAAAACCCAATCTGGCTATTTCAAGTCTGGACAGGCGGTATGAGCTTCCATGGCGGCTTTTTAGGCGTCATGATTGCTATGCTATTTTGGTGTAAAAAATACCAAAAAACATGGTTCCAAACCCTCGACTTTATTGCCCCTTGTGTACCGACTGGCTTAATGTTCGGACGCATTGGTAACTTTATTGGTGGAGAGTTATATGGTCGTGCGGTAACTGACCCAAATTATCCATTTGGTATGATTTTCCCGACGGATCCGTTACATCTAGTCCGCCATCCATCACAAATCTATCAAGCGCTTTGTGAAGGTTTAATTCTATTCATTATCTTGTGGTGGTTTAGTTCAAAACCGCGTCCACGTATGGCTGTTTCTGCCCTATTCTTAATGGGATATGGCGTTGCCCGCTTTGTGATGGAATTCTTCCGTCAGCCAGATGCCGACCAAGGTTTTATTCTGTTTGGCTGGATGACGAAAGGACAGATTCTAACAATTCCAATGTTGCTGATTGGCCTTTGGATGATGTGGTACGCCTACCAAAAGAAAATTTACGACTGGGGTCCACAAAAGAATAGTTAATATCTAAATTAGAGGAGTTTCGGCTCCTCTTTTCTTTTTTTATGCTACAGTTTTTACTCTCCCAAGATGAAGATATACCATGCTGGAATTCTGGTTTAACACGCAAGTCCCAACATTTAAAAAACTAGTGATTTTGATTATTACGCTGCTTATTTGTATTGCGCTATATCAATACCAACCACTGCCTTTAGATACGATTCTGATGTTTACTGGAACTGGGGTAATTTTTTTAATCTGTCGTTACTTTAAATTGCATTTCGCTCAAAGCAACCCGACTGGTTTACTCTACCGCCTATTTACTTGGATCCCTATTGCCCTTCTTTTCGCTCTAATTTTTGTTAAAGCGATGCCGAACTTGCTGATCTGGGGCGTGCAAGGGATTTCTTTTATGGCACTTGCTGCTTTTATTTTTTCACCTCAATCGCTTTTTAAAAAATAGGTTTAGTTTTCATGTTGGCTTATTGGTACAACGCTCCGCGCCATATCAAACTCATCTTCATTGTTGCCGTTTGTGTGGCAGTTTACGTAGCTAATCAAATTCAGCCCTTGTCTCCTATTCATACTGTACTCAGCCTTATTTTCGGTTTTGGTTTACATGTTGGACATTACTTAAATAGCAAAATTTCAAATAACAAATCATATAAATCGAGCTTTGGAATTTTAAGCAGCATCTATCCTATTTTTATCGTTGTTATTTTGATGTATCTGCTTCCTGCTCAGCATAAATGGATTCTTGCGCTACAAGCTTTAGGCTTTGTACTGGTTGGCTTTTTTCTTGTTTCGATTTATCAAAATCGCGCCAAGCGATTTGACTAATTACGTCCATTGAAATGCCATAGAACCATTTTTAGATTTTCATCTTGAGCTACAACAGGTATCATCTTCAGTGGTTCATGATGAAGCAGCTCTATTGCGTAATTATTTATCGTTGAGCTATCTCCCCCTTTTATTTTATGGAATTAATCCGAACTCGAGAGTGTTATGCGTGCATATTTAGACCTTCTACAACATATCCTTGATAATGGCGGTGACAAAGGCGACCGTACAGGCACAGGAACCCGTTCTGTATTTGGTCATCAAATGCGTTTTGATCTCTCTAAAGGTTTTCCTTTACTCACCACAAAAAAAGTTCACTTTCGTTCTATTGTGATTGAGTTACTTTGGTTTTTAAAAGGCGATACCAACGTCCAATATCTAAAAGATAATAAAGTATCAATTTGGGATGAATGGGCGACAGCAGAACAAACTGCCCGTTTTGGCCGCCCAGAACATGAACTTGGACCGGTATATGGTCATCAATGGCGTAATTTCGGTGCAACCAAAAATGCGGATGGTACTTATAACCAAGATGGTTTTGACCAAATTAAATGGTTAATTAATGAAATCAAAACCAATCCGAATTCACGCCGTTTAATTATTTCTGGCTGGAATCCAAACGAAGCTGGACAAGTGGCTTTACCACCTTGCCACACGCTTTTTCAATTTTTCGTACAAGATAACAAATTGTCATGCCAGCTTTATCAACGTAGCGCAGACGTGTTTTTAGGCGTGCCTTTTAACATTGCCAGTTATGCTCTACTCACCCATATGATTGCTCAAGTGTGCGGTTTAGGAGTCGGTGACTTTGTTTGGACAGGCGGTGATACGCATCTTTATGTCAATCATTTTGAGCAAGCACAACTTCAATTGACACGTGAACCTTTACCACTATGCCAATTGAAACTGAATCCAGAAGTAAAAGACTTATTTGATTTCAAATTTGAAGATATTGAAATTGTAGGTTATGAGTCGCATCCTGCTATTAAAGCACCAGTTGCAGTATAACGACGACTCAAATTTCATTAGGTTACGGTTTAGAGAATAAGATTATGGCATGGCAAAATGTAGAAGTTGTTCACGTTGTGGCAATGGACAAAAACCACTGTATTGGTAAAGGCAATGCGTTGCCATGGCATATTTCTGCCGACTTAAAGCATTTTAAAGAAATCACACAAGGCGGCGTGGTCGTGATGGGCCGTAAAACGCTTGAGTCTATGGGGCGTGCTCTACCCAATCGTGTGAACTGGGTCATTACCCGTGACATTAACTGGCAATTTGACGGTGTTAAAGTTGCCTATTCAATTGAAGATGCTTTAAATGCAGCTTTAGAAGATGTGAAAAATACTGAAAAGCAGGCATTGTTCATCATTGGTGGCGGTGAGATATTTAAGCAGACTTTGTCGATTGCAGACCGTCTTGAACTCACTCATGTTGACTTAGATGTGCAAGGTGATGCACATTATCCAACAATACCGAGTGAATTTCATAAAACTGCGAGTGAACAGCAAGTTGATGAAAAATCAGGAACTTCATTCGAGTTTGCTACTTATAAAAAATAATTCTATGGATGCCTATGCACAATATCGGAACACGTGAATTTATTACTGCCCTACTTTTGGGGCTTTTGCATAGTCTATTCACGCTGTTTATTGTGTTCTCTAGCATTTGGGTATGTGTAGCGCTCTGGGTTCAACAACCCTTTGGCTGGTTAGGCAGCCGCATACTCATTGGCATCTGGATTGCTTTTGCGCTGAGTATGGCTGGCTTATATGTGGAAGGCCATATTATTAGCCGCCGTACAGACATCCTGATTTATCTTTTGGCATTTGCCTGCTCTCTCGTTTGGTATTTTTCGATTACTGCACGCCAAGACCGTGACTGGAACCCTGAAGTTGCCAATATGCTGAGCTACGAAAAGCATGGCGATGTGATTACCCTGCATAATGTTCGTAACTTCAACTGGCATCCCGATGGAACCTATGATGTTCGGTGGGAAACTCGAACTTTTGATCTTAACCAGTTGAATGGCATAAACATCATTGCCTCTTACTGGATGGGACCACAAATTGCTCATACATTGGTCAGCTTTGAATTTACCAATCAACAACCTTTAGTCTTTTCAATCGAGATTCGCAAAGAAAAAACTGAAGAGTTTTTCGGCAATCGGTGGTTTTTTTAGAAAATATGAACTTAGCTTAATTGCTTCTGATGAAAAAGATATTGTGTACACACGCAGTAACATCCGCAAAGAGCAAGTTTATAATTTTCCTATCAACATGCCACGTCGCGAGCAAAAGGCTTTATTTTTAGAATATCTAAAGAAATCTGATGAACTTCGTGCAGAACCAAAGTGGTACAACACTCTCACCAGTAACTGCACCACATTAATTTTTGATATGGTTCAAGCGATTAACCCATATCAGCTTCCTAAAGATTACCGCCTAATCGCTTCAGGTTACTTACCTAATTATTTATATGATCTTAAAGCACTTAATCAAACTATCAGTTTAAAACAGTGGTATCAAATTGCACACATCAACCCACGTACTGAAAATTTTGAACAGCTTTCAGATCAGAGTAGCGAACATTTCTCTCAAATCGTTCGACAAGGTTTACCAAAACCGAAATAAGTAATGCACTTTTCTTTACTTTTTTATACATGCTTTACTTTGTATTTTAAATACATAACCCCTATTGTAATAGACAGGAAATAGAGGAAAAAACAATGCAACAGGCCTTATTTGGCGGCGGCTGCTTTTGGTGCGTCGAAGCCGTTTTTTTACAAATTCGTGGTGTAGAAAAAGTAACTAGTGGTTATGCAGGTGGGCATACAACCCATCCAACTTATGAGCAAGTCTGCCAAGGAGATACTCAGCATGCTGAGGTGATCTTAGTAGATTTTGATGAAGAGCAAGTAACATACTCCCAGTTACTCGATGTATTCTTCGCGACTCATGATCCAACGACTTTAAATCGCCAAGGTAATGATATCGGCACGCAATACCGCTCTGTTATTTACTATTATAATGAAGAGCAAAAGCAGGCAGCAGAACATACGATTCAAACGCTAAAAGATGATGATATTGATATTGTGACTGAGTTGTCTCCTGTCCCGACGTTCTATCAAGCCGAAGAATATCACCAGAATTACTATGCAAAGAATCCTTCACAAGGTTATTGTAACTTTGCGATTCCACCTAAGTTGCTCAAACTATATAGTAAATTCCAGCATCTTATGAAAGATCAATAAATTAGAGTAATAAAAAAGCAACCGATTTGGTTGCTTTTTTATTAGGTAAACTAAATTTTAGTTTTCACTGACAAAGGCAATATCGCTTAGTCCGGCTTCACTTGCGCGAGACATTACCTGTGCAACAGTATCGTACTTCGATTCTTTATCTGCACGAAGTTGAACTGTTGGTTTAACATCACCTTGACCTACTTCTTGAAAACGTTTTTGAAGCTCATCTAGGCTAATTACTTGAGTATCCCAAGCCACTTCACCATTTGCATTAATACTAATCGTAATTGCTTTTGGTGGTGGATCAATAATTTCAGCAGTTGTTTTAGGAAGCGTTAATGGAATCGATGGGTTGGCAACTGTTGCTGTGACCAAAAAGATGATCATTAACACCAACATAATGTCGATTAGCGGAATGAGGTTCATCTCATTTATGCCACTATCGTGGTCTTCACCCAATTGAAAAGCCATTAAGCTTGACCTCCAACATAACTTTGCTGTGCAGTTTTAACATCAGACTTTACAGTAGAATCTTGCTGCAACATCGTGTCAATTAATAAGCTGTGTGCTTGATCTTGTAAATCATGAGCAAGACCACGGTTAGCACGTACACAGATGTTATAAGCCAATACCGCAGGAATCGCAACTGCAAGACCAAGGCCCGTCATAATAAGCGCTTCACCTACTGGTGTAGCCACTTGAGCCAAACCTGCTTGTCCACTTTTACCTACTGCAACAAGTGCATGGAAAATACCCCATACCGTACCAAACAAACCAACGAATGGTGCAATTGAAGCAATTGTTCCTAAAACAGAAATACCTTTCTCAGCATTGACTTTTTCAGCAGAAATTTGACGAAGTAGTGCCTGCTCTGCAACCGCTTTACGTTGCTCAAAACTTAAAGGTTGTAACTTTGCTTTTAGCGAAGCGATAGCCTGAGAAAGTTGAGCATAAGCTTGTTGCTTTAATTGGCGAGTCCCCATCAAACGTAAGATGAAAACTGTCCAAGTAGCAATCGACATTGCCAATAAGATGAAATACAGGGTTTTACTCACTGCATCTGCATGTTGCCAATAGATTGAAAAGTTCATATTGAACTCCTGATTAAGGTTAGCCGTTGGGACTCAAATTCATTTAAGGGGTTAAATCAAAAGGTTGCTCTGCTTTAATTGGGTAAGCAACCCCGTTTTCCATATAAGGTTTAAATTTCGCACCGCGAACAGCACGGACAACTTTGTCATCTAGACTTGAAATACCACTACTTCTGGTCACTCGCACATTAATAATCTTGCCTTTTTCATCGGCTTCAATCAGTACCATGATAGAGCGTGCTTCGCCTTGTAAATCTTTTGAAGAAACTGTTAATCGTGGTGAACGACTCCACTGTACACCCGAACCACCAATCGAAACTCTTTTTTGGTGACGGATCTGGAGCGGGTTGAGCTTTAGGTGCTTCTTGTACCACTGGTTTTGGGGTTTCATCTACTTTTTTAACAACAGTTGTCGTCGTTGTCACCACTTTGGTTTCAACTTTAGGTTCTGTCTTTACTGTTTGTTTTGGTGTTTCAGCCTTTTTCACCTGTTGNANTTTTTCCACTTTTTTTGGTGGTGTCACAGGCTTTTCAACAACTTTAACTTCTTTTACCTCTTTTTTTAGGTTCCGGTTTTTTTGGCGGTTCCTTTGGTTTAGGAGGTAGTGGTTTTGGCTGATCTTGAATTTTTACGAAACGTACCTGTAAAGGTTTCTTATCGATTGGCTTTAATTCAGCAGGCTTAATATGGCTAACTGCCCATAAGACCCCGATATGACCAATTGCAACTGCAATTAGTGCTGTGATGACTTTCTTTTTCATCGGATTGGGAGCGTTTAAGGCTGCGGAAGATTGACTCATAAGAATCTAATTACCTAATGGATGATGATTTCAAATTTCTATTTATAGAAACGATTTCAAACATCGGATAGAACAATAAAGTGCCACAATAATAAATGAGAAGTGTTTTCATTTGCAACTATTTTTTGAGAAAAACATTTACTCTCTATCAGGGATTGTTACCAGTTGAGTATCTTTACTTTAGTTTTCTCATAGTTACATGAATAGATATCCCCTGTTCACGATTTGTTTAGTCAAACTTAAAATAGTTTAGCTATTTGCACCACGAACAGATCTAATCCTACGATAAACCTACTTATTATTGATATGTTATATTATTTCAATTTTATTTTAAATATAAAAAAACACGCAAGAAGCGTGCTTTTTTAAATAAGCGTTATTTAAAAAACAACGGTCTTATTACCATCAACAATAATACGGTCTTCTAAATGCCATTTCACTGCACGAGCCAATACATTACGCTCTACATCTTCACCTAGCTCACGTAATTGCTCAACATTATAGTCGTGGCTCACACGTTCAACGTCCTGCTCAATAATTGGACCTTGGTCAAGGTCAGCAGTAACATAGTGAGCTGTCGCACCAATCAACTTCACACCTTTTTCATAAGCTTGCTTATATGGGTTAGCACCCACAAAAGCTGGCAAGAAAGAATGGTGAATATTGATGATTTTCATTTCCCATTTCGCAACAAAATCTTCGCTTAAAATCTGCATGTAACGTGCAAGAACCAATAAATCGTTGCCTTGCATCATTTCATCAATTTGCGCATAAGCTTCAGCTTTATTGTCTTTAGTGACTTTAATTACAGAAAATGGAATACCGAAATTTTCGACAGATTCACGTAAATCTTCATGATTTGAAATGACATGAGTAATTTCACAAGGTAACGAACCACGTGCATGACGCCACAACAACTCAAGCAATGCATGGTCAACTTTAGAAACTAAAATACCAACTTTTTTAACATCGCCTACGAAAGCAAGACGCCATTGCATGCTATAACGCTCAGCAACGTTCGCAGCAAAAGTCTGAATTAAGGCATCTTTACGCGATTGTAAATGATCAAGTTCAAATTCAACACGCATGAAATAACGTCCGCCCTGAGCTTCCGTCGCATACTGATCAAGCGCGGTAATGTTTGCACCTTGATGATACAAAAAGCTCGATACCGCTTGTACGATCCCTGGCTTGTCTTCACAAGTAATCAGTAAACGGGCTGTATTGGCAGTGGTCATATTCATTTGGTTAATATCACTTAATTGAGATAAATTTTTTAATAGGCCGAGTATTCTAGCGCCCTAAATAAACAAGCACAACTATTCGTCTTTTAAGGACGATAAGCTAGCAAATAGATCTGAAGGCCCAAGAGATTCAAGCAACTGCTCATAGGTTGCTCGGCTTTCACCCATAAGATAAGGGCCTTCAAGGAAAACCATTTGGCGTAATGCTTGCCAAACCCATTTTTCTTCTAAATGGTTATTGTCACTAATATGACCAGACATATACAAAAAGTTTGTCCAGTTTGTTAATACAATCCAGAGGTTAATAATGAGTGCTTCAATTTCCGATGCCGTCATTTTCATAAGGCCTGCATCTACAAAGGCTTGATAAATCCTTTGCCCCTGTTGCATGACTTGCCCTGCAAAACGTGGATAAATCTTTTTAAAGTCTTCGTTACTTTCAACTAAATGATAAACATCGCGATGAATAAAACGGTAACTCCATAACTGGCCACTTAGCACTTGAAAATAGTTGATTTTATCATTAGTCGTTAATGGTCTATCGTCAGGTAAAGAAAGTACTTCCAAAGTCTCGGCCTGATATTGATACATCAATTCCTTAATGATTTCATGCTTGTTCCGGAAATGATAATACAAGTTTCCGGGACTGATACCTAACTCCGCAGCAATATGATTGGTTGTAACCGACCGTTCACCTCGCTCGTTAAAAAGCTGCAAACTGATTTGTAAAATCCGGTCTTTTGTCTTCAGAGCTTTAGGTTGAGACATTTTAATAACCTTTAATAATTCAAATGGTTAAGACTTGAACACATAAACTGACTTGACTATTTAGAGTATTTACTCTAAAAAATAAACATATCAATGTATTTGGTAAGTACCGATGAACAGTCAAACAAAAACAAATCCAGAGACTCAGCTTCCTTACGATGTTAAGCATTTACATGACTTGCTTGAACATCAAAAGCTTGCTTATTTACGTCATCCGGTACCCACTGCTAAAGAGCGTATTGATCGTTTAGCTCGTCTTAAAAGAGTCTTGGTAAAATATCAAGATCAGATTGCCGACGCAATTAACCTTGATTATGGCAATCGTGCAGTTATGGAAACAAAAATTGGTGAGTTACTCACCAGTTTGGAACAAATTAAATATTATAGTAAACATCTGACAGCGTGGATGAAACCTTCAAAACGCCATATCAGTGTATTACATCAACCAGCAAAAGGTTGGGTACAATATCAACCTATGGGTGTAATTGGTATTATTACACCATGGAACTACCCATTGCTGCTTTCAGTTGGACCATTAATCTGTGCGTTGGCAGCAGGCAACCATGCCATGATCAAGATTTCTAGCGCCTCTCCAAATTTTGGGCGAGTCCTTGAAAGTGTATTAGCAGAAGCCTTTCCACAAGAATTAGTTGCTGTGGTAAATGGTGGTGGCGTTATTTCAGATGCTTTTAGTCATTTGCCTTTTGACAAAATGATTTTCACAGGCTCAACTTCTGTTGGTAAAACAGTGATGGCAGCCGCAGCTCAAAACCTAGTTCCAGTGATTCTTGAGTTAGGCGGAAAATCTCCTGCACTTGTGCATGCATCTATGGATATGAAAGATGTGGCTCAACGTATTGCTGTAGGGAAATTATGGAATGCAGGACAAACTTGTGTTGCACCTGACCATATTTTCTTACCGCGCGGGAAAACTGCCGAGTTCATAGAAAACTTTAAATTGATTGTGGCTGGCATGTATCCACACTTCCGCAATAATCAAGATTACACATCTATTATTAATGACAAGCAATACAACCGTATTCAGGGCTACCTTGAAAATGCCCGCGATCAAGGTGCTCGTATTGTGGAAATTAATCCGCAGAATGAAATTTTAGATGATGTCCGTAAAATTGCACCGACTTTAGTTACAGGCGTAACAACTGCAATGGACATTATGCAAAATGAAATTTTTGGTCCTATTCTGCCAATTTTAGAATATGACCAAATAGAAGAAGTCATCGAATTCATTAATAGTCGTCCACGTCCTTTAGCCATGTATTATTTCGACTATGATCAGGCACGTGCTGATTATGTTGCACAGCACACCCACTCAGGACATTTCGGAATCAACATGGTCATTACCCATGTGGCTCAGGATGATTTGCCATTTGGAGGGATTGGGGCATCAGGTATGGGCAAATATCACGGACCAGAGGGCTTTTTTAGCCTTTCCCATGAACGTTCGGTGATGTCAAACCCAAAACTTTATAGTCTTAAATACATTCTTCCACCGTTCAATAAGCCCATTCATCGTTTCATTTCGAAAACCTTGTTGCGCTAACTGATCAAGGCATGATCTGTTATACTAAATCATGCCTCGTTTTTACCAATTCCGCTTGTCTTTTAATCGTATTTTTGGTATAAAACGCCCCTTGAATGAATTCATCCGTTTACATTTAGTATGACTGGCCACAGATTTGCTGTTGGCTGAATCAATGGAGTTACACCATGTCTAAGGTTTGCCAAGTTACCGGCAAGCGTCCAGTCGTTGGTAACAACGTCTCACACGCCAACAACAAAACCAAGCGCCGGTTCGAGCCGAACCTGCACCACCACCGTTTCTGGTTAGAAAGCGAAAAACGTTTTGTACGTCTTCGTTTAACCACTAAAGGTATGCGTATTATTGACAAATTGGGTATCGAAAAGGTTGTTGCAGACCTTCGTGCTCAAGGTCAAAAGATCTAAGGAGTCTGAACAATGCGTGATAAGATTCGTCTCGTTTCTACAGCTGGTACAGGTTATTTCTATACCACGACTAAAAACAAACGTACTATGCCGGAAAAAATGGAAATCAAAAAATTTGATCCAAAAATCCGTCAACACGTGATTTTCAAAGAAGCTAAAATCAAATAATTTTAGTTTTCTTGAAGA
>Ga0065703_1000068_pt1 | contig 38505 bp, 35 predicted proteins | sample SwiRhicommunBV21_FD_59090 | JGI IMG/M metagenome (GOLD analysis project Ga0065703, IMG submission 59090) | Switchgrass rhizosphere microbial communities from Buena Vista Grasslands Wildlife Area, Michigan, USA - BV2.1 v1 | ecosystem: Host-associated > Plants > Roots > Rhizosphere > Soil ...
TGTTCTTACAACTGCAAAAGCACTAGGTGGTGGTTTCCCAGTCGGTGCAATGTTAACAACTGATAAGTTTGCACCACATTTTTCAGTCGGTACCCACGGTACGACTTACGGTGGTAACCCGTTAGCAAGTGCGGTTGCAGGTGCAGTATTCGAATTTATTAATACACCAGAAGTTCTTGAGGGTGTGAAGCATCGTCATCAGTATTTCCTTGATGCCTTGAATACTTTAAATGCTGAACATCAGATTTTTGAAGAAATTCGTGGTCAAGGTTTGCTCATTGGTTGTGTATTAAAAGCTGAGTATGCAGGAAAAGCTAAAGATATTACGACTTGGGCTGGTGAGGAAGGATTACTTGCTTTAATTGCAGGTCCGGATGTCGTTCGTTTTACTCCATCTCTCATTATTCCTGAACAAGATATTGATGAAGGGATTGCTCGTTTAAAAAGAGCATTGGCAAAATTGGCTAAATAAAAAAAAGGAAGCTAGCCATGATGATTGTCCGTCATGCCGAGTTTCGAGACCTTGAAGATATTTATAAATTAGCAGGTAAGTCGGGTGTAGGCCTGACTTCCTTGCCACAAAATATGGATACACTTTCGGCTCGAATTTCACGTACTCGCAATACTTTAAATGGCAATGTCCATAAAAGTGAACAAGGCTATTTATTTGTTCTTGAAGATACAGAAGCTCAACGTGTTATTGGTTTAAGTGCAATTGAGGTTGCTGTAGGACTCATGGAGCCTTGGTACAACTTTCATGTTGGAACACAAGTACACGCTTCAAAAGCACTAAATGTTTATAAGTCATTACCAACCTTATTTTTAAGTAATGACAGAACAGGTAGTAGTGAACTCTGTACATTATTTTTAGATCCAGAGCGTCGTGAAAACCAAAACGGTAAATTCTTATCGAAAATCCGTTTTATGTTTATCGCTGCCTTTAAGCAATATTTCGAGAAAAAATTAATTGCCGAAATGCGTGGTTTCTCAGACGAAAATGGATGTTCTCCATTTTGGGATGCGATTGGTCACCATTTCTTTAATATGGATTTCTCAACTGCTGACTATTTAAGTGGAATTGGGCAAAAAGTATTTATTGCTGAGCTTATGCCACGTTTTCCGGTCTATGTAGATCTCTTGCCAAAAGATGCACAAGAGGTGATTGGAAAAATGCATCCACAAACTTTGCCTGCCTATCATGTGCTTGAGTCGGAAGGTTTACGCTATCAAGGATATGTCGATATTTTTGATGCTGGCCCAACGGTTGAAGCCAATATTGATGAATTACGCGCAGTAAAAGAAAGTCAGTTATTAAACGTCAAAATTACAAGTGAAGCTGCGATCGGTAAGACTCAATATCTCGTTGCCAATGATAATTATCATGACTATCGCGCAATGCTGATGAAGCTTGATCTTGTTGATAACACTATAAATTTAACGCATGAACAAGCTGAAAACCTCGGTGTACAAGAAGGTCATGTTGTTCGTGTGCTATCACTCAATCCAATGGAAGTATCCTGATGTCAAACTCTTTATTTATAAACGGTGTCTGGTTACAAGGCAGCGGCACAACATTTGAAAAAACAAATCCAGTTGATAACCAAACTGTCTGGTCGGGTGCTGAGGCTACTGCTGCTGATGTTGAGCAAGCTTGCCAAGCAGCACGTACTGCATTTCCAGCATGGGCACGTTTACCTTTTGTAGAGCGTGTAGCGATTGTTGAAAAATTTGCAGCTTTGCTTGAAGAAAATAAAAAGCACTTAGCGGAAGTCATTAGCCAAGAAACCAGTAAGCCATTTTGGGAAACGTTAACTGAAGTTCAATCAATGATTGGCAAGGTTGCTATTTCAATTCGTGCCTATCACCAGCGTACTGGTGAAAGCTCAACTGAAATGGCTGATGGCGTGGCATCTTTACGCCACCGTCCACATGGTGTGCTTGCAGTTTTCGGTCCATATAACTTTCCGGGCCATTTACCAAATGGACATATTGTTCCTGCATTACTTGCAGGGAATGCTGTGGTATTTAAGCCAAGTGAATTAACGCCTTGGACTGCTGAAGAAACTGTAAAACTTTGGCAACAAGCGGGTTTGCCAAATGGTGTGATGAACTTAGTGCAAGGTGGTCGTACCACGGGTGAAGCGTTAGCTGCTTCACATGAAATTGACGGTTTATTATTTACCGGAAGTGCGAACACAGGTTATCACTTGCATAAGCAAATGGCGGGTGCTCCTGAGAAAATTCTTGCGCTTGAAATGGGCGGCAATAATGCATTGATTATTGATGAAATTATCGATATTGATGCTGTGGTTAATCTTACTATTCAATCTGCTTTTGTTTCGGCTGGTCAGCGTTGTACATGTGCACGTCGCATCTTGGTAAAAAGTGGTCCAGAAGGCGATGCATTTATTCAACGTTTTGTTGAGGTTGCTAAAAACTTAAAAGTTGGTCGTTGGAACGACGAACAACAACCATTTATGGGTGGCGTTATCTCGTCAGTTGCCGCATCAAACATGATGCTTGCTCAGCAAAAATTGCTTGAGCTTGGCGCAAAAAGTTTATTGCCAATGACGCGTCTGCAAAAAGACAGTTCGCTACTTACACCGGGTATTGTGGATGTAACAGGTGTGACAGATATTCCGGATGAAGAATATTTTGGTCCACTTACGACGATTCAACGTTATGACAACTTTGATGAAGCATTGAAAATTGCAAATGCAACTCGCTTTGGTTTGTCTGTTGGTCTGGTTTCTCCAAAACGTGAATTATTTGATCAAGTACTTATTGAAGCGCGTGCCGGTATTGTGAATTGGAACAAGCCATTAACAGGTGCTTCAAGTGCTGCGCCATTTGGTGGTGTAGGGGCATCGGGTAACCATCGTGCGAGCGCCTTTTATGCCGCTGACTATTGTGCTTGGCCAATGGCTTCACTTGAAAGTGACAGCTTAACCTTACCAGAAAAATTATCTCCAGGGATTGTGTTGCCTTAAACACTAGGGAAAGAAAAATGAAAGGATATGAAGTAAATTTCGATGGCTTGGTGGGACCAACACATCACTACGCGGGCTTGTCATTTGGTAATGAAGCATCAACAAAAAACCGTAATAACGCCTCGAATCCAAAATTAGCAGCTAAACAAGGTTTGCTAAAGATGAAAGCCTTGGCTGATTTGGGTATGAAGCAGGGTGTACTTGCCCCGCATGAGCGTCCACATGTTCCAATGTTGCGCCGTTTAGGTTTTACAGGAGATGACATTAGCGTTGTTGCTCAAGCAATGCGTCATTCACCTGAACTATTATCATCGCTAAGTTCGGCTTCGCCAATGTGGACTGCAAATGCGGCAACTGTTTCACCTTCGGCAGATAGCCAAGATGAACGTGTACATTTTACCGCAGCGAACTTAAATAATAAGTTTCACCGTTCGATTGAAGCGGAAACAACAAGCCAAGTTTTACAAGCAATTTTTAAAAATGAACGTCACTTTGTACACCACGAAGCATTGCCGCAAGTGGCTTTGTTTGGTGATGAAGGCGCAGCAAATCACAATCGTTTAGGTGGTGATTATGCTAAGCGTGGGGTTCAAGTTTTTGTTTACGGTCAACAACATTTAAATAATGGTTTGCCAGGACCAAAACGTTATCCTGCACGTCAGACTCGTGAAGCAAGCGAAGCGATCGCGCGTTTGCATCGTTTAGATGATGCACATACTGTTTTTGTTCAACAAAATCCGGATGTGATTGATCAAGGCGTTTTTCATAATGACGTGATTGCGGTCAGCAACCAACAGGTTTTATTCCATCATCAACATGCCTTTTTAAATCAAGATCAGGCTTTTGCTGAAATTCGTCAAAAAATGGCAAGCATCGGTGAAGACTTTATCTCGATTGAAGTTCCTGAAAACCGCGTTACCGTTGATGATGCAGTAGCGACTTATTTATTTAATAGCCAGATTTTGACTCGTCCAGATGGTGGAATGACCATTGTTGTACCAGAAGAGTCGCGCCAGAATAAGGCAGTGTGGGGTTATTTGAACGATATGGTTCAGATGGGTACACCAATTGATGCTATTCAGGTTTATGACTTACGTGAAAGTATGCGTAATGGTGGTGGACCAGCATGTTTACGTTTACGCGTAGCTTTAAATGAAACCGAGTTAAATGCTGTAAATCCAAAAGTATTAATGAATGATCAATTATTTGGCACACTCAATCAATGGGTAGATAAACATTATCGTGATCGTTTAGCTCAAGAAGATTTAGCTGATCCGCATTTATTGATGGAAAGCCGTATGGCACTCGATGAGCTGACCAAAATTTTAGGTTTGGGTTCGGTTTATCCTTTCCAAAAATAAGGAGGAGGTGACATGCAAGATTTTCTAGCATTAACCTTACAAGGTGAGCAGCCTACAACACGTGAAGGAAAACAAGATAATTTTTCTTGGCGTTGGTTAGGTGAAGGACTTCTTGAATGTACGCCACATGCACAGTACGACAAAGCCGTCGTACTGTCAGCTGGAGTACATGGTAATGAAACAGCACCAATTGAATTGTTGTCTCATCTTTGCACAGATTTATTTGCTGGACGCTTAAACCTTGCTGTGAGGTTGTTGTTTGTATTGGGCAACCCATATGCAATGCGTCAAGGTAAGCGTTATGTGCATGACGATGTGAACCGAATGTTTTGTGGTGGATATAAAACTCTGCCTGTGACCGAAGAATCAAAGCGAGCTGAGGTTTTAGAGCAAGTTGTCACGACTTTCTTTCAAGAAAGTTCTAGCCAAGCAAAGCGTTATCACTATGATTTGCACACCGCAATTCGCGCTTCTTTATTGCCAACTTTTGCGTTGTTTCCATATCAAACGCATGCTTATGATGCGAATTTAACAGCAAGTCTTGAATCGGCCAATTTAGATGCTTTGGTGTATCACAATGCGGTTGGTAAAACGTTTACGCATTTTACCAGTGAGAATTTTAAAGCAGCCAGTGCAACTTTAGAGTTAGGCAAAGCTTTGCCATTTGGACAAAATGACTTGAGTCAGTTTGCTGCAATTGATGAAGTTATTCGTCATGTCGTTTCTGAGCAAGCTTTACCAGCACGCAATAAAGCGAAAATTCGAGTGTTTAAAGTATCGGACTCTTTAATTAAAAAAGATGAAGATTTTCAGATGAACTTATCAGCTGAAGCTCCGAATTTTTCGACTTTTACAAAAGGTGAAATCATTGCGACTCAACCTTCTGGTAATTATGTTGTTGAGCAAGATCAGGTCTGGATTTTATTTCCAAATCCAAATGTGAAGCTCGGTTTACGTGCAGGTTTAGTTTTAACTGAAATGAGCTGAATGATTGATTTCAAATAAATAAAAAAGGGCGATTAATCGCCCTTTTTTGTGCATTACGTATTAGTTAGTACCGAAAAGACCTTTAATCCAAGATTTCTTTTCCGCTTTTTGTGTAGATGCTTGCGCATCTGCATTTACACTTGCATTAATTCCGACAGGAGCAACGTTAACACCAACATTTACGCCAGTATTAGCATTGATTGCCGCTGGTTGAGCTGCATTTAACTTTGCCTGAGCATCTGCTTTAGTGTCTGCAACAAACTCTTTTTGCTCAGCTTGATTTTGAGCTACGCGAGTTTTTACAGCATCTACATGCGCTTGAGCATCAGCTTGTTTTTCAGCAGTAAATTCTTTTTGGTCAGCTTGTTTTTCTGCAACTTTAGTTTTTACAGCATCAAAACCTGCTTTTGTATCAGCTTTAGCCTCAACTGCTAGATTTTTAGTGCCATTTGCAGCTTTAGTCGCTACATTTTTAGTACCTGTTACTGCTTCGGTAGCAAAATGTTTAGTACCATTTGCAGCTTTAGTCGCTACATTTTTAGTTCCTGTCGCAGCTTCGGTAGCAAAGTGTTTGGTACCTGTTGCAGCTTCAGTTGCCAAGTGTTTTGTACCATTTGCAGCTTTAGAAGAAAGTTCAGTCACTTTTCCTGTTGTTTTTTTAGTTGCTTTAACTGTAGTGTCAGCAGCGACATGACCAGCATGCTTTGCTGTGCTACCTACAGTGTGTGCAGTAGTTTTGACTGTATTGGCTACGCCACTAACAAGACCGCCCGGTTGTACATTTACTTGGGCAGAAGCACCTGCATTAACGCCCGCACTTTGTGCAAAAATAGAAGCAGAAGCAAGAACACTTGCAGTAACGATAGCTGTTTTCATCATTTTCATTGCGATATCCTTCAAAGAATATACCCTTTTAGTGAGGTATTTCATAAACGCTAACGAATCATAGCTAACGCACTATGGGTTGGGAACTCACTTCATCAAAACGTTACAACAGTGTTACGTTGAGTAAACAGACTAGGGATAAATTGTGAAGATTAATAAAAATTAATAATAAAGTGAAAAAGAATGTTTATTTGTTAGTTATTATAATTAAGGTGGGCTAATTTTATCTTTTTCTTTTTAAAAATTAAATTTCAAATTTTCTTGAAGTTACCCTTCTTTTCATCAAGTACTTATATCTCTAATTATGATTTGAGTCTCATTATTTATTAGTGGGAACGGCATAGTTATTGCTTATTATGAGAATAAGATGCTTTTTAGCACTTTTTTGAACCACCTTCTGCCAGAAATATAAATGTACAGGGCAGAACAACATTTTTGCTTATTCGGGTGTGGATATTTCTACTTCTTTTGTGGGTATATATTTCATTCATTAAATTTTTCACATGAAATATATTTTAAGAAATACCTCTTTATTTCGAATAATCAAAAATAAAAATAGATGTCTATAAACAAAAGAACAGAGATCTTAACTGATGAAAATTATTGCTTCCTTTCTGGTATTGGTCGGCTTGATCGCCGTTGTTCTCTATTTTAAGCCCACAAGCGGTGCATCTGATGTGTTCAATTCGGTTTTCCATGAATCGAATTCGTCACAACCAGACACATCATCTTTTCTTTCTAAACTTAAGGAGCCTACTCAAGCTAAAAATCTATCTTTAGATTCAACTCATCCTCAATCGGTATCAGGTGATACCGTTCCTTTCTATGACACAAAAAGTGATCTTTCTATTCAACCGATTGATCCAGAAAAAGATCCAGCAAATGAAATAAAAGCGAAATAAGCAAATTGTTAGTTTAAAAAACTACGGAGAAAAATAATGCAAAGTAAAACGTTATTTCTATTAGGTCTATGTACGATATTAAGTACAACTGCATCCGCTCTTCCTTTAGATTCTAAAGGGGCTAAACAGCGGTTAAATCAGGCAGCAAAACAAAAAGTATTTCAGGGTAAAATCGATTTAGATGCCTTGGTAACGAATGATTCGAATGATTTAATTGTTGAATACAATATTCCTTCGGTGAGCGTACCTTCTGGTTTAGAACGGCGGAGTTATATTGCAACAAATAAAAAGGATATACAGGCAAGATTTAACCGTGCTGGTGGTGTGCAAGTACTGCGGGACTACAATAATTTACCTTTAGCTTTTTATCGGATTAGTAACCGCGAAGCATTAGTCTCTTTATTAAATGACCCGAATGTTAAAGCGGTCTACCCAAATCGTATTAATCAAACCACGACCAATGAAAGTTTACCTTTAATTAACCAGCCACAAGTAAAAACCAATGGTTTCACAGGTGAGGGCGCTAGTGTGGCAGTGATTGATACGGGTGTGAATTATCTTCACTCTGATTTTGGTTGTACTGCAGTCAATACACCATCAAGCACATGTCGGGTGGTTTATTCTTTTGATAGTGCACCAGATGATGGGGCATTGGATGATGACGGACATGGCAGTAATGTTTCAGGTATTGTGTCTAAAGTCGCAACTAAAACTAAAATTATTGGTATTGATGTCTTTAGAAAGGTGCGGTCTCAAGGTAAATGGGTCAGTACAGCCTATGATAGTGATATTCTTGCAGGGATTAACTGGGCCGTAAACAATGCACAAACTTATAATATTAAAGCGGTTAATTTAAGCCTTGGTGTTCCTGGCGTTAAATATACTTCAGAGTGTAGTGATAGTAGTTATGCAACGGCATTTGCCAATGCACGTGCTGCTGGTGTGGTACCAGTTGTAGCCTCAGGTAATGATGCATTTTCAGATGGTATTTCATCTCCTGCATGTGTTGCTGGTGCAGTAAGAGTTGGCGCTGTTTATGACAGTAATATTGGTGGTGTTTCATGGGGGAATCCAGTGAAATGTTCTGACCCAACCACAGCAGCAGATAAGGTAGCATGTTTTAGTAATGGTGGTAGCCTTGTGACTTTATTAGCACCAGGTGCAATGATTACCGCGGGTGGTTACACCATGGGCGGTACGTCTCAAGCAACACCACATGTGGCAGGCGCGATTGCTTTATTACGAGCGAATAGCGTGAGTCCAACTGAAAGTATTGATCAAACGATTAGCCGTTTAAAAACGACAGGTAAGCCAATTACAGATTCGAGAACGGGATTAGTTTTTCCAAGGATTGATTTGTTGGCAGCAACAAATGGCTTGATCGCTAATTAAATAGCTTATTTATAATTTTTTAATCAGGTCCAAGAAATTATAAATGGCTATAACTCGTTGCAAAAGAAAGCTTCTGCAACGAGTTTTTTTATGGAAAAGCCTTAATTACATTTTGCTAAATTAGCTGCATTAAAATTATTTTGCAGTTTTTTGAAGTTATTTTGAATTTCAGGATCTTGAATATTAAAGGTCGTAGAACTCTTAGTCGTAGTGTTGGTTGCTTGATTTAATATGCCTGATTCATCAGGGTATTGTAGGGTCGAAGAAGTCGCTGAAATTAGACCTTTATTATTAAACGTCCAATGTTCGGTCACATGTCCTCCACCTAAATAACCTGTAAATTCAATCATACAAGCTTGATTATCTTGTTTAATGAGCTTGGCCACATTCCCTGTCGTAGACGGATAGGCTTTAATATTGGTGTCTTGCTCTAAAACTTGAGCTTGAGAATAAGAAGAAAGGGGCGTTGATGTTGCACATGCTGTTAATGCTAAGCAGCATAGTGTTGAAAAGAGAAGTTTTTGACTATTCATAAGGCAGATTCCTAGCTCTTTATAGTGAGTGGTATTTATGTCTAGATTGATATTTGTATTTTATATTAAAGCGCGAATTTATCGCGCTATCCAAGAAATTTAGTTAACCGTAGTGCTAGATTTACTTAACTCACCTTGTTCTATTGGGATGTTCTCACCGTTTCGGCTACTGGTAATATTTTGCTTAGCTTGATCTATTTTTGTTTCAGTAAAAGCTTTTGCTGTATCCGCTTTTTGTTGAACGACTTCTGCCTTTTCAGCAGTAAATTCTTTGGTGTTTTTCCACTTTTCACTAATTTTATTTGAGGTTTTTTCAGAAGCACCTTGAATATTGTCTCCTAAATTTTGTATGCCTTTTCCTGTTTTATATAACAGTACACGCCCTAGGCTTGGATTATCACCATAAGGTTGTGTTTTAGGAGCTATTTCATTCACTTGTTGAGGTTGTGTTGTTTCAGCAAATAAGCTTGATGAAGCCAATATAGAGGTCGCAATACATAGAGTTTTTAGGGTTTTCATTTTGGATAAACCTCCCCAACCAGAATCAAAAGATGAAGTGCTGATCTTACTGATAAAAATACAGCTTGTACTGCAATGAGATAAAACCCATACGATTTGATTACGATAAATCATCATTTCAAATATAATTAAATACCGTATCTAAATTTCTAGAATGATCTGGAGCCTCAAGTGATACAAAACATTGAATTAAAATGGTTATATGACCTGATTGTTCTAGAAAAATACCGAAATTTTACAGTCGCTTCTGATATTAGAAATATTTCTCAGTCTTCGCTGAGTCGTCGCATTCAAGCCTTAGAAAATAGTCTTGGTTTTGAAGTTTTTGATCGAGAAACTTCTCCTTTACAGTTAACGGAGCAGGGTAAGCTTTTTATATTGCATGCTAGAAATTTACTGGATGATTTTGAGTTTAATATAGATCAAATCAAAGGTGATAATCATGTGCGAAGCAAAGTCACGATTGCTTCTGCGCATTCTTTGGCAGGATATATTTTTCCTAAAATTTTAGGAAATTTAAAAAATTACCAAGAAAAGATTTTTCATGTTGAAGCAATCAATGTGAATGAAACCGTAGATTCTCTTAAAAATGGTCAATGTGTACTTTATTGCATCTTTTTATGATGATGACTTAATGAATCCACAATTTTTGTGCCATAAGTTGTTTTCGGCAAAGCTTTATCTAGTCACGGCTCCAAATCATTTAGGTCGACCTAAATTTTCACTCGAAGATACTTCAATTCCACTTATGAACTATACCGATGACAGTTACATGGGGAAAAAGGTAAATAAATTTCTACAAGATCATCATTCGGACAAGTTTGAGACAAATTTTGTGTCTTCAATGAGTCTATTACTTAAGGACATGATCAAAGGCGGTTATGGCGTAGGGTGGTTACCCGATTACAGCATTCAAGATGAATTAAAACAAAATCAGTTAAAGATCATGCCAATGAAAGAGTCAGTACTGTCTGTCGATATTTATTTATATCGCAGTAGCGCAAGGCTTAATGCGACTTCTGAAGGATTATGGAATTTTGTGAAGGCAATTGATTGGACCATTGCCTAAACTTAATTATGCATAATTTGCATTAAATTTTATTTAATCATGCGGCTGATGCTGTTAATGAGTTCTGATACCACGCAATCGCATTTTTAATGAGTAAATCGGTCGCATCAACAAACAGTTCAGGATTGTCTTGGATACTGTCTTGTAAGATGAGCGGAATTTCAGTACATGCTAATAAGAATTTTATGCTTTTATTTTGTTTATAAAAATGAATAACCTCACTCATAAGTTGTTTTGATTTTTCGATATTTCCTGCTTTGTATTGATAAATACTTTGCATCACTTTGTGCTGCATCTCAACAGAAGGGGTAGAGAAACGAATATTGTTTTGGATGAACTGGCTTTGATAAAGCTGAGTGCTTATGGTGGCAGACGTCGCAAGAATACAAACTTCAGCAATTTGGCTGTCTTGAATAAAATGAACTGTAGATTCAATAATACTAATCATTTTGGTTTGGGTACGTTGCTGTAACTGGTTAAACCAAAAGTGGGCAGTATTGCAGGGAATAATGATACAGCCGACATGTGCCGCTTCTAAAATTTTAAGATATTCAGCCATTTTTTCGAGTGGTTTATCATCATGATTGATAATCGATAGTGTTCTATCTGGGATGTCTGGAATTGAAACCGTGATGACAGGAATATGCTCCTGATCGCAATGTGCTGGCGTATTTTTAATAATTTTATCCATGGCATCAATTGTGGCTTGCGGACCCATACCACCTAAAATTCCAATTGCTTTATTCATGCTGAATGACTCAAAAAATACGTTATGTACTTAGCATCTGCTTCTTTTGAGTGATGTCGTTGCAAAAAGCGGATGGGTCATGCAGTTTATGTTTTTATAATTGATTCTTAATATTTTATTATGATATTGTTTTATATCAATAAAATTAAAATATTTAAAATGTCGTGATGTGTTTTATGCATCATTGTTTTATGTAAAGCATAGGATTTTACATGGATGCTTACATTCGAATGCACAGCTAAGCTATAAACTCTGACTTAATCAATTCTAAAAACATATCTCTCGCTTTGTGGTTACTCACATTTTTGTGCCAGAAAAACTGGTTCTGCATAAATGCAAGATGTTCAAATTTATAACCTCGAATATTGGTTAAATTTTTATATTGCTCAAAAAGACTCTTTGGTACTAAAGACACACCGGAGCCTGCACTCACGCAACCAATAATAGTGGCGTAACTGGTAATGCTGGTAATTGGAAGCGAGATATTTTTGAGCTTAAGCCATTCTTCAAGAGCAGCGCGGTAAGGGCAACCTTCAGTCCACATAAAAATTTCTTTACCAATCAAGTCTTCTTGGCAGTGGATTTCACCGAAAGATTCGGGGGGCAATTAAAATAATTTCTTCTTGATAAATACTGAGCCTATTTAACATTGGAAATTCAATACTTCCCGCGACAATCGCACCATCGAGTTTATGTTGAGAAATATCCACTAATAGCTGTTTCCATGTGCCAGTAATAATTTGAATGGAAACTTCTGGATAGCGTTGATGATATTTCGCGAGTAAGTTAGGTAAACGGGTTGTGGCAGAAGATTCAATAGCGCCAATTTTTAATGGGCCAGAGGGTGGTGCATCAGGATGAATACTTCGTTTTGCTTCATCACAAAGCGCTAAAATTTTTTGGCAGTAATTAAGAAAGATTTCTCCAGATGGGGTGAGCTTTAAACTTTTCCCTTCCCGATAAAACAGAGGTGCGCCGAGTTCTTCTTCAAGTTGTTTAATGCGCGCCGTGATGTTAGATGGAACGCAGTGCAACTGCACAGATGCCTTGGTCATCGTGCCGCATTCAACCACAGTTTGAAACATTTTTAACTGAGCGATATCCATGTTTTATCATTCACTTTTAATGAATATTAGACTCAATATAAGTTAATTTTATTCAACTATCTATGCGCATATGATGAAAGAGTTACATTTCATTAGCGTAGATTTAACATGGCAATTTCACTTGCTGTCGAAACACAGCCTCCAGCATTTAAACTCTATTTGTGTATTGCTATTACCGTCTTTTGTTGGGGTTATTCACCTATTGGCGTACACAGCGCTTTGCATTCATATACACCGCAGCATATTGCCTTGCTTCGCTTTTTGATTGCATCGGTTTTCTTACTGCTCTTGGTCATGAAAAAAGGAATTCAGCCTTTAAAGTGGAAAGATGCTCCTGCGCTTGCTGTATTAGGATTTTTCTCTGTGACCTTGCATCACTTACTTATAAATACGGGGCAGCAATATGTCAGTGCGGTTGCATCCAGCATTTTGAGTCAATCTATTCCGCTATTTACATTTATAGTTTCAGCTTTGCTTTTTAAAGAACAAATCCGTTTCAAACAGTGGTTGTGTATTCTATTAGGTCTTTGTGGTGCCGTTTTAGTGGTTAGCGGTGATCATGGTCTTGATGTACCAAGTCCTTATAGTTTGTTGATTGTTTTGGCGGCAATTTCATGGGCGATTTACTTTAATTTATATAAAAAATTTGCCTTAAATTATGATGCCTTAAGCATGATGTGCTACATCATTTGGTTCGGAACCATTCCTTTACTGTTCTATAGCGCGCAGTTGTCTGCTGAAATTTTACATGCCACTTGGCAGGCCAATATGTCGATTGTGTTGTTGGGTATTTTCCCCAGTGCGATGGCTTATGTGCTTTGGGGATATGTACTTAAAAATATGCCGTTAACGATTGCATCGAATTTTTTATATTGCTCGCCGATTGTCGCAATGAGTTTGGCAGTTGTTTTCTTAAATGAAAAACCATCAATAATTGTGCTGTTAGGTGGAGTGATTATTGTGGGGAGTTTAGTGTGGATGAATTGGGGGAATCGGCGTACTATCGAATAAGCTATCAGTAGTTTAACCCTTCTATGTCATGCACTATTTCCTTTAAGAGAATGAAATGATTGTTGTTACCTTGACCTATAAAAAACCATTAGCCGAAGTCGATGCTGTACTGAAAGAGCATATTGCATTTTTAGAGCATTACTATGAGCAGAAGAAATTTTTGGCATCGGGGCGTCGAGAAAATAGGGTAGGTGGAGTGATTTTAGTTTTAAGCTCTTCGATTCAAGAGGCTGAAGAAATCATGAAAAATGATCCGTTTTATATTCATGACGTGGCTGATTATGATTTTATGTGGTTTGAGCCATCGAAAAGTTTAGAAGAAATTAAAGAGTTTGTTTAACGTAAAAAAATAAAGGGATACCTTTACTTTTTTTACTAATTATTTATCACCACACGTCTAATAATTATTTTTAGATTAGAGAGTACCAATTCATTGTAAAAATTTTGGTGATGGTGAATGGATGAGTACTATTAAAGAATAGATATAATTTTAAGTATTATTTCCTCTAGAAGAATGTATATATATAAATTTATTATGATTTTTTAGAAAATACCTTGAGTTGAAACTTGTACTTTAATAGTATGGAGATAAGTGTGAAATTTGGATAAAAAATGTACTTAAGAAATATTCATATTAGAAATATTGGACCAATTGAAAAATTAGATTTAGAACTAGAACTTAAAGAGGACTTAAATCCTAAGCCAGTAATTCTAATTGGTAAAAATGGGTCAGGAAAAACATATTCTTTATCTTATATTGTAGATGCTTTTTATGAGTTGGCTAAAAAGCAATACAATGATGTAGTAAAATCTTCTGGTATGGACTCCCCTTATTTTAGAATTATTTCGGGTAGAGATATCAATACAAACACTGATGGTCAAAGCGCGGCTGCTTATTTGAGATTTTTTGACGATCAGGAAGGTCAAGAAATACATTATTGCGAAAAAATTGGAAATATAGATTCTGCTCAGGGATTATTGAATTTATATGGAAATAAAATTAATGGTATCAATAGTGATAATAAGAACGATAAGAAAATACTAGCCACTAAGGAAAATATTGATAAAATTTTTGCGAATACGATTAATTTTTTTCCAAGTTTCAGAAAAATAGTTCCGCACTGGTTAAATTTAGATGCTCTAACACAAGAAATATTTAATATTGAAGGTAAATACGCAGGTGATTTAGGTAAAGAAATCATGTGTGTAGATACTTTTCAAAGAAATATCCAATGGATGTTGGATATCATATTAGACACAGCTGTTCTACCAAGTGAATGGAATAAAATAGAAAGTAATGAAGAGAGACAGAAATTTTGGAGTTCCAAAAATGCCCTAAATCATACATACGAAAATATAAACAAAATATTTAAGACAATTCTAGATGATGATGAAATATATTTAAAAACTGGTTGGCGTAATCGGGCTCAATTTCGATTATCTTTATATAGAAAAGGAAAGATTATTGTACCAAGTTTGGAACAGCTTTCGACAGGTCAATTAGTCTTACTTAATTTGTTCATTACAATAATTAGGCATGCTGACTATAAAGATTTAAACAATAGTATTCGTATAGAAAATATTGAAGGGATAGTTGTTGTTGATGAAATAGATACGCATTTACATACTAAACATCAAAGTGAAATTTTACCAAAGCTCATTAAGTTATTTCCTAAAGTACAATTTATCATGACGTCTCATGCACCGCTTTTTGTTTTAGGTATGGAAAAAGAATTTGGGAAAGAAAATATTCAGTTAATTGATCTTCCATCTGGGATGAATATTACTTCTGAACGATTTGGTGAGTTTGAAGAATCTTTTAATTTTTATAAGGAAACAATAACATTTGAAGAAGCTCTGCATAAAAAAATTCAGGATCAACAAAAACCATTGATACTTGTTGAAGGTAAGACGGATATTAAATTTATAAAGAAAGCTTTTGAGCTAAAAGGGAAAAATGAATGGTTAGAAAATATAGAAATAGATGAAATTGGTGTTACTCAAGAAGGTGGCCAAGTTAAATTTGGTGGTGAAAGTAGTTTAGATAAAGGTTTTGATTTTCTAAAACATAATTTAAATGCAATAAACCGAAAAGTATTATTTCTATATGATTGTGATACAAAAATTTCGAGAGAAACAATAGGTTATATTACTAAAGATAAAGTTCCTATGAATTTTGAAAATACTAAAATTAAAAAGGGTTCTGAAAATCTGCTTAAAGAAGAATTATTTACAGAAAATTTTTATCCACCTCGTGAATCAGTAGATGATTATGGAGGTGTTATAATTAAGAAAAATTTTGATAAAAACGGATTCTGTAATTATATTTGTGAAAATATTACAGATCCAACTGTATTTGATAGATATGAAGAATTAGTCTTTCCAATTATTGAACAATTCTTAGCTTAATAAAATAAAAAAACCGCTTTAAAGCGGTTTTTTTATTAATACTAATTAACCCTGCAATACACTCACATCAGCGATAGCAGTAAACAGGTTACGTAACTGAGCCAATAAACGTAAACGGTTTGCTTTCAGGTCAGCATCATCCGCCATTACCATTACACCATCAAAGAATGCATCAATTGGCGCACGAAGTGCTGCAAGCTTAGAAAGTGCAGCGGTGTAGTCTTTTGCCGCAAGTAATGGCTCAACTACTGGAGTAACTGCTTGAAGCTCAGCAAATAATGCTTTTTCAGCATCTTCAACTAAGTTCGCTTCAACTACAGAACCTTCTGGTGCGGCTTCTTTTGCAAGAATGTTAGCAACACGTTTGTTTGCAGCAGCAAGTGCAGCAGCTTCAGGCAGAGCACGGAAGTGGTTTACAGCATTTACACGCTTGTCAAAATCAAGTGGAGATTTTGGTGCAAGCGCTTGAACGGCTTGAAGCACATCAACAGCAACGCCTTGGTCTTCATACTTGGCACGGTAACGACCTTCCAAGAATGCAACAGCATCAGCACGCGTTTTGTCGTGGTCTTTAACGATGTCGCCATAACCTTGAAGTGCGAGATTTACCAGTTCTTCAATAGTTACGTCCAATTCATTTTCAATGATTAAACGTAAGATACCAATTGCTGAACGACGAAGAGCAAACGGGTCTTTAGAACCTGTAGGTGCTTGTCCAATACCGAAAATACCAACTAGGGTATCTAAACGGTCAGCAAGNGNAATCGTTGTACCAGTTTTGGTTTTTGGTAAAACATCACCAGCGAATTTTGGTAAATATTGCTCGCCTAAAGCTTCTGAAACTTCAGTATTTTCGCCTTCAATGCGTGCATAGTAAGTACCCGCAATACCTTGAAGTTCTGGGAATTCACCTACAAGCTCAGAGGTTAAGTCGCATTTAGCAAGTAATGCAGCTTTTTCAGCGTCCGCTGGGTTCGCACCAGTGATTGAAGATAATGCAACAGCAAGTTTAGCAATACGTGTCGATTTATCCCAAAGCGTACCAAGTTGTGCTTGGAATACCATGTTTGCCAATTTTTCTTTACGAGATGCAAGCGGTTGCTTTTGATCTTGTAAGAAGAAGAATTCAGCATCAGACAAACGAGGACGGACAACTTTTTCATTACCTTCAATAATTTGAATCGGATCTTTAGACTCAATATTTGAAACAGTAATGAAGTAAGGCTGTAATTTACCTTCGCTATTGATCAAACAGAAATATTTCTGGTTGTCTTGCATTGTCGTAATAAGAGCTTCTTGAGGAACGGCAAGGAAGCGCTCTTCAAAATTAGCACGAAGGGCAACAGGCCATTCAACGAGGCTTGTTACTTCATTAAGTAAGTCAGCTGGAACAATTGCAGTTGCATTAACTTCATCAGCTAACTTTTTCACTTGTTCTTGAATGGTCGCTTGACGCTTTTCAAAGTTCGCAACGACATATGCTTTTTCTAAAGCAGCTAAGTAGTCATTTGCATGAGCTAAAGTCACAGCTTCAGGGGCATGGAAACGGTGACCATAAGTCACATTACCAGCTTTGTGATCTTGAATAGTCGCGTCAACGATTTGGTCGTCTTTGAGTAAGAGAACCCATTTAACCGGACGTACAAATTCGGTACGGCTTGCAGCAGAACGCATACGCTTAGCAATTGGTAAGTTGTCTAGTGCAGTTTGTAAAATCTGTGGAAGTAAAGCATCAAGGCTTTGACCTTTCACATCTTTTAAATAGCAAACTTTTTCAACTTTACCAGCTTGGAAAGTTGAAAGCTGATCAACAGTAATCCCTTGACCACGCATAAAGCCTTCGAGTGCTTTAGTTGGTTTACCTTCAGCATCGTAAGCCGCTTGAACAGCAGGGCCATCAAAACGTTTTTGTGTATCAGCTTGAGCAGCATCGATATCAACAATTTTAAGCGCTAAACGACGTGGAGCTGCATAAGCTTCGATAGATGCGAAATTTAAGCCAGCGTCTTTTAAGCCTTTTACCGTTTCTGCCTGTAATGCATCGCGTAAGTTTTTTAAGCTTTTCGGTGGAAGCTCTTCACAGCCAAGTTCGAATAAAACAGTATGTTTGCTCATTAGTTTTTCTCCGCCTTTGCTGCTTCACTTTCAGCTTGTGCTTTTAACTGTGCCAATACTTCATCACGTAAGTGTGGTTCTGCCATTGGAAAGCCAAGCTCTGCACGTGCTTGTACATAACTTTGTGCAATTGCACGTGCTAAAGTACGTACACGTAAAATGTAGCGTTGACGCTCAGTCACAGAAATTGCGCCACGTGCATCAAGCAAGTTAAAGGTATGAGACGCTTTAACCACTTGCTCATAAGCAGGAAGAGAAAGTTTTGCTTCAATTAAACGATTTGCTTCTGACTCATAAAAATCAAAGAGTTCAAATAGTTTTTCAACTGGAGCGTATTCAAAGTTGTAAGTCGATTGCTCAACTTCATTTTGATGGAATACGTCGCCGTAAGTCACAGTACCAAATTGGCCTTTGGTCCAAACAAGGTCATAAACTGAGTCAACACCTTGAAGGTACATTGCAAGACGTTCTAAGCCGTAAGTGATTTCGCCTGTTACTGGATAACATTCAACGCCACCCACTTGCTGGAAGTAAGTGAACTGAGTCACTTCCATGCCGTTAAGCCAAACTTCCCAGCCTAAGCCCCAAGCACCAAGTGTTGGAGATTCCCAGTTGTCTTCTACGAAACGAATGTCGTGAGTAAGCGTATCAATCCCGATTGCTTTTAAAGAATCAAGATAAAGCTGTTGGATGTTGTCTGGGTTTGGCTTAAGCACCACTTGGAATTGGTAGTAGTGTTGCAAACGGTTCGGGTTTTCACCATAGCGCCCATCTTTTGGGCGACGTGAAGGTTGAACGTATGCAGCATTCCAAGTTTCAGGCCCTAAAGCACGTAAGAATGTTGCGGTGTGGAATGTTCCAGCGCCCATTTCCATGTCGTACGGTTGTAGTACGACGCAGCCTTGTTCGGCCCAATAGTTTTGTAGGGCAAGAATTAAGCCCTGAAATGTATCAATGTGCGAGATGGCGCGACTCATGTAGCATCCACGAATTTATGAGAAAAATTGCCCCTAAGTATAAGGATTTTGTGGGGGAGTGGCAAAGACTAGTTTCTATACCTATAAAAAATTATTGGCTGTCATTTAGCTGGGATTTTCCTACATGTTTTGCTTTTAATCGAGGTTGAAATGAGGCAAAAAACCAAAAAATGAGGCTAAGAATAAAACTTACAGTGAATGTAGAGGTTGAGATCAAAGTACGTCCAACAGTTGGGAATACATAATCAAATATTGGTAAATTATGAGAAATATTTTCATAGATCGCTAAAAAGAAATAAATCAAGCTAAATGATACATGTGCACCTAACCACATTAATGGAAAGATAAAGCGGTTTTTAGTAATGAGTACTTGGCATATCTTAAGTAGTAATGGGAATAAGATAATATAATAAGTACCAACAAAGATTCCAATAATATAGAGGAGATCAAGTGCAAACTTGCCAGTAAGTACAGACAATAAAATTAAGAGGCTGATCGGAATAAGAGGGGTAATAATAAGAGCAATTTTAGGTTGGTATTCGATATTTGGCGTTGTCGGATTCATCTTAATCATAGTAGGTTATGTTTTTTAAATTCTAAAATGATCTGTTGATAATGTCCATGAATCATTAAAATAAGATTATTATCTTTTGTATTTAATACATCTTTTGATAGGATAATTTTTCATGGTTTGAATTAGATTATCTTAGAATGAATTTGAAAAAATATTATTTTGGAATTTTAATATTATTTTTAGGCTTTGTTGGCTTTTACTATTTAAAGAATAATTGGATTTATTATTCAGCTAAATATAACTACAATTTCAATAAGTTAAATTCAGATGAGCTGAATAATTATGCTGCATTATTATATTATAAAAATAGAAATGATTGGATTCGAAGTAAAGAGGGTGATGAGGCCACTGAAGCAAAAAAAGCTTTAGAAATTGAAAAGCTCTTTCAACAAGCGGCTGAACAAGGGAGTGCTTTAGCTAAATTGAATTTGACTACGCTTTATTATCGGAAAGAAGACTTAAGTGCTTTTGTACCTAAGATGTTCAAACTCTCTGAAGAGGCTGCGCAAGCAGGCAATGCTGATGCTCAGTTCAGGGTAGGTACGTTTTATCATCTAGGTTATGGTGTAGATACAGACTATAAAAAAGCAATGTATTGGTATACAAAAGCTGCTGAGCAGGGTAATCCAGCAGGGATGAATAATATAGGGGTTCTTTATCAACAGGGTTTAGGCGTAGCAGAAAATGGTAAAGTTTCAACAGATTGGTATATTAAAGCCGCCAATCTTGGTTATGCGAATGGTCAAGAAAATATGTTTCAAAATTATTATTCTGGGTTAAATGGTCTACCTAAGGATAAAGAGGAAGCAATGAAATGGCGTGATATGTGCTCTTACCGTACAGAGGAGATACCAATACAACCGGTTTATAATATTGATCTTAAAGTTGATGAAACCTATCCGAACACCTGTAAAAATCAGTAAAGCTTTAAGCTGCCACCATATAGAATGGTTGGGACTATTTCATAAATAAGAGAAATGAATAGTTTTCTATTGCTGAAGAAAGTTCAACTTATAAGGATTTTATATTCAATTAGCAGAGCGTTCATTCAATGTTGATGTTCCGCTCTTTAGTCTTATTATCTTTATAGTTATACCAAGTCAATAATGCCCAAAAATTAAAAGCTGTAATTAGTGTAGAGATTCCAATCCAACTAAAAATAAGCTCGGAAAAAAAGGTCTTAAAGGATAAGTTAGCAAGCGTATTAAAGATGAGGAGTATAACTAGTGCTGTCAAAGATATTGTTATGAAATTTAGAAGCTTGAATTTATTTAGTAATATAGACGTTGCTATAAGGAATGGTAAAAAGAACAGATATATAATGAATAAATAAGTAAGCATAGAACTCGTTGAAGTCAAAACAATGAGCACTGGTATAGGAGCGAACAATAGCCCCTTTATTATGTCTAAATACCGATAGGCAACCGTTATAGAATTTTTGTTATATTGAGGCATATTAAAAATTATAGAATCGAGAAGAAGTTATGTTGAAATTTTGCTGCAAACTCATTGTTTTATCCAGTCTTTTTTGTAGTCCATGGCTATACGCACAAACCGACACTGATGAGCAAGATGAATATAACCAATGTGTTGATCAGACGATTAAAGAAATGGAGCTTGAGAGTATTAACAACATGGTCGTGCATAGTTGCTCTGAACAAGCTAAAAAGACTTATGAAGAAAAAATTGTTGCTTTGATTGATCAAATTCGTACACAAAGCGAAGAATACAAACAGCCAGAACGTTACCAAGATATTTTAAAATCTCAGCAACTTTGGAAAGCTTATGTAGATCAGGAATGTAGTAATGCAGGTTCATACATTGGCTCTCCGATGTATTCATATTGCCCAATGCAAGAGTATGCAGCGCGTGTAAAACAACTAGAAGAATACGTTAATTAAGGCGAATTATTTTAAACGTCACCTCATGACGCATAGCGTACTTCACTAGATTAAATTTAAGAATGCAAAATGATATTTTTTAAACGATGCCATAAATGAGTCGTTTGATATGTCTGATCGCATTCGAGAAAAACTACAGATTCTTGCTGATGCTGCAAAATATGATGTGTCTTGTTCATCAAGTGGCAGTGACCGTAAAAATAAAGATAAAGGTTTGGGTGATGCCAGTCATTCAGGTATTTGCCATAGCTATAGCGAAGATGGCCGTTGTGTATCTCTCTTAAAAATTCTATTTAGCAACGTATGTATTTTTGACTGCGCTTATTGTGTTTCACGTCGTTCTAATGACGTTCAACGTGCAGCATTTACGGTGCAAGAGGTGGTGGACTTAACCATTAATTTTTATCGACGTAATTATATTGAAGGCTTATTTTTAAGTTCAGGTATTTTTAAATCGGCCGACCATACAATGGAGCGTATGCTTCAAGTCGTGAAGAAGTTGCGCCTTGAAGAAAACTTTAATGGCTATATTCACCTAAAAACCATTCCGGGAGCATCGCCTGAACTTATTCATGAAGCAGGTTTATATGCTGACCGTATGAGTATTAATTTAGAGATGCCGACCGAAATTGGGCTAAAGACTTTTGCACCAGAAAAATCACATCAGGAAGTGCAAAAAGATTTAGGTTTGGTTCGTGACAGACTCATCCAGCTTAAAGACGAACGTCAAATTATTAAGCATGTACCGAAATATGTGCCGGCAGGGCAGACCACGCAAATGGTAGTGGGTGCTCATCAAGAGTCAGATCAAGATGTTTTATTTATGGCAGACAAGCACTATAAAGAATTTAAGCTCAAACGGGTCTATTTTTCGGGTTATATCCCAATTAATACCGAAAATAATTACTTGCCAGCAGTGGGTTCTGCGCCGCCATTACTGCGGGAAAACCGCCTCTATCAAAGCGATTGGCTGATGCGTTTTTACGGTTTTCAGGTCAATGAAATCGTCAATGAAAAACACCCAAATTTGGATCTTGATGTAGACCCAAAATTAAGTTGGGCTTTAAGGCACCCTGAGCAGTTTCCAGTAGATCTAAACCGTGCAGATTATCAAATGATTTTGCGTGTACCCGGCATTGGGGTGAAATCTGCCAAGAAAATTGTACAGGCTCGTCGCTTTGGCAAAGTCCACATCGATTTACTTAAAAAGTTAGGTGTCGCCTATCAGCGAGCAAAATTCTTTATCCACTGTGAAGACAGTCCAAAATTCCAAAAAGAATTATCTTCAAGCTTTATCCGGCAGCAGATTTTAACGCAGGGTTCATCGAAATATGTGCAGCAGCTTTCGCCGCAATTAAGCCTTGGGTTTTAGTCATGTTTAATGATGAAGTGGCTTACTATTTTGATGGTTCAATGGTCGGACTGCTCAGTTGTGTATTTCGCGCATTTCAATTCAAAGAATTACAGGTCAGACTTTGTTTGAATGATGCGGCTCAACATGGTTTATTTGCCGATAAAATTGAGGTTTCAAATAACGAGCTACATGCCGAACGTGTGTGGTCCGCACTGCAAAAAAAGCTTTCTTCGTCTTCTTTAAGACAATTTTATTTTGCTTATTTATCTGAGTCTTTAGATGCCTATCAGCATTTATTTAATTACTGTATTTACGTTTTTACTAGTCATTCATCCGTAGAAAAAGATTATTCGCACCCAAGTGTTTTAGCAATTTCGCAGTGGACGAAAAAGGTGGGGCGAGAGAAGCATCGAATGGAAGCTTTTATCCGTTTTAAGAAAACCAAAGATGAGCTGTTTTTAAGTTTGGTTTGGCCTGATTTTAATGTTTTACCGCTTATTCAGCCGCATTTTAAACGGCGTTATCAAGATCAGCGTTGGCTCATTTATGATGAGAAACGTAAGTTTGGACTTTATTATGATTTACGGGAAATACATGAGGTTTCACTCGAAGCACCCGACATCGATCGTAATTTAAATAACGGAAGGAGCCAAAGCTTTCAGCTGGAGTTAGATGAGCAAGAAGTCTTATATGACCAGCTTTGGAAAGATTATTTTAACAGCGTGAACATTACGGAACGTCAGAATATAAAACTTCATGTGCAATATTTGCCGAAACGTTATTGGCGCTACTTAAATGAAAAATTAATTGAATATTAAAGTTTTAAAATAACAAAAGATAATTCAACAGGGTTTCTTATCTTTGAAAGATATAATTTAAATGCATTTTATGTGGCTTTGAGCGTATACTTTTGCCCGTTATAAATAACGGCATATCCCCAAAGGTGTACTGTGAGTGTTATACAGCGAGAATGGTTACAGATTTTAAAACCAAATTTTAAGGTTTTGCCTTTAAAAGAACGGTTGCTTTGTGGTGTTGGAGCACTGTGTGGTTTAGCAATTTCTTCCTTAATTAGCTGGTATGTTTTAGGTGGAATTAATGCCTGGTACATTGCACCCATGGGAGCTTCATCTGTTCTGTTATTTGCTGTGCCTACTAGTCCATTGGCTCAACCATGGAATGTGATTGTTGGTAATACGCTAGCCGGAATTATTGGCGTTGCCTGTGCACAGTGGATTCCTGATTTAACCACTGCTTTTAGTGTCGCAGTAGGCTTTGCCATATTCTTAATGATGACCACTGACTCTTTGCATCCACCAAGTGGTGCGGTCGCGATTACGGCCGTATTAGGTGGTGCTGCAATTCATAAATTAGGCTTTTATTTTATTTTTTATCCGGTTCTACTCAACTCGTTACTTTTACTCGGTTTCGCCATCTTTTTTAATAGATTAATTGGAAGACATTATCCAGTTACCGCACGTCTCAATGAGCGTAGTAAAGATCCAACACCGACTCAAAAAGTATCGATTCAGCCTAAAGATATTGAGTACGCTTTAGAGCACCACACTGAATTGCTAGATATTAGCCAATACGATTTAGAAAAAATTATTTTAGATGCACAAGAACATGCCAACGAACGCATAGTCAACCAATATACCTGTCAGGATATTATGAGCCGTGATGTGATTAAGCTGCATGAAGATGATGATATTCATCAGGCGCTGGATAAGTTCAAGCATATTAACCTTATGAGCTTACCAGTGGTAAATGCTGACAATCATCTAGTAGGAACTTTAGCGTTATATGAAGTTGTGGAATGGTTTAAAGGTGCAGCGGACCCAAGAAACTCTTGGCAGCATTATGTGAAACAGATTATGAGTCATAGAGTGGTGACAGTATTGCCAACACAGCCTATTCAAGATCTTGTACCTTATTTTGTCGAAAAATCTTTCAATTATATTCCAGTGGTCGAAGAGCGGAAGTTAATCGGAATGATCAGCCGCGCAGATATGATTGCTGCCTTACAACAGCAGTTAAACCGTAAAATATAATCTAAAAAAACAGAGCAAAAAAAAGCTACGGTTGATTAGGGGATGCAACCGTAGCGACCAAAATTAATTAACGTGTTTGCTCTTCATGTACAGTTCGGACGGATTGTCGATAGCCTTCAATATGTTCTGGCTGTTTTTTTGGAATGACTAACCACAAAACCAGATAAACTAAGATTCCGGGAAAGGCCGCACTCATAATTGAAATCACAACAAAAATAATGCGTAGTAAAGTTACGTTCCAACCAAAACGTTCAGCAATACCACCCATTACACCGGCGATCATGCTATGTCGGTTCGAGCGATATAAACCAGAACTGGCCATCTAATTCTCCTTAAAAATAAAAAGTTACAAGGAATTGTTTATTCTCTTGCTTAATAAAAATATGGAGACGAAATAACGGGTTTAAAGTCTTCTAGAAAGTAAAATGGTTAAAATATGTAAAGGATTGGAATGAAGGAAACTAACATCAACTAAAATGCACCTTTTCAGGGCTTAAGGGTTTATGGCAGCAATTGGCTCGTGCCTGAAATGAATATAAACATGGTTGTTGCTGTTATCTGTGAATAATGTATATGTCTTTGAAGCGGTCTAGGTTTTTAGTTAAGCATTTGGTTGTAGGGACTATGATGTGCCTGACACTTAGTGCTTGCGACATAAACCACACCAACTCAAAAGATCACTCTAGTCCAAGTTCTAGTTCTATCGATGAAGAAAATTTAATAAAAAATAGTACATCTACAAAAACATTAGATTATGTGGCAGGTCGTACTTTTTTACCTAAAGAAAATTTAGATCAAACCAAAAAATTGAGCGCAATCTCATTGCAATATGTAGGGCGATATCACACCCGAATTTCATGTGAGGATGCGTTTGCCGATTGTGAGTCTGGAGAGGCAGAGTACATTTTAAATTTATTACCCAATGGATCAGCTTATTGGAATGTTATTCATTTTGGCCGAGTGGGAAGTAAGGATGGAGCCAAGAGTACTGCTATAAATCAGTTGTGTCCTGATTTAAATTGGAAAGTACATGAAAGAGAGCATGAGTTAACCATTCACTGTCCTTTATCTAATGTTAATTTTTATTTTAATGTTGATTCAAACAAAAGATTGATCGTGAATCTAGAAAAACTGTTTTATAGCGACTACGGTAAAAACCGTGAGTTTTTGGAACAAAACTATTTTGTTCCAAAGCAAGCTTATGTTCTGACTAAAGAATAAATATTAAATTTTTACTTGAATAAAAAAGAGCGCAATATGAATTGCGCTCTTTTCATTTCACGATTTAAAAATCATTAGTAGTCGAAGCTAAAGTGTTCAACTGGTAATGATGTTAATGTGCGAGAGGTTGTCACCATTGACTCGGCGTGACCTTGAGTGCGAGGTAACATACGGTCAAAGTAGAAGTCTGCAACTTTGATTTTTGCCTTATAGAATTCAGGCGTTTCTGCACCATCACCTGCTTCAAGTTTCTCAGACGCAATGACTGCTTGTTGCGCCCAGAAGTAAGCCATCATCACGTAACCTGAGAACATCAAGAAATCTACAGAAGCAGAAGATACGATGTCACGGTCTTTACGTGCAGCAAGCATGATACGAACTGTTAAAGTGTTCCATTGAGCACAAAGCTTAGTTAAATCCCAAGCAAAACGACGTAAGTATTTATTACGTGCGTGTGCAGCACAGAATTTTAAGATTTCAGCAGTGTAGTCACGAACCACTTTACCTTTTGAGCTAAGCAATACTTTACGACCAATCAAGTCAAGTGCTTGAATGCCTGTTGTACCTTCGTATAGCGTTGAGATACGAGCATCACGAGCGATTTGTTCCATGCCCCATTCTTTAATGTAGCCATGACCGCCGTAAACTTGCATACCGTTGTTTGCAGCTTCTAAACCAAGTTCAGTCAAGAAACCTTTCAAAATTGGTGTGTAGAAACCAAGTTTATCATCGTAGTCTTCGTAAGCAGCTTGGTCACCACGTGTTAATGCATCTGTCATTTTGTCTGCAAGTTTTGCAGCATGATAAATCATTGAACGGCCACCTTCAGCAATTGCTTTTTGAGTCAACAACAGGCGACGTACGTCAGCATGATGAATGATGGCATCTGCAACTCTTTCAGGTTCTTTTTTACCAGAAAGTGCACGCATAGACATACGATCTTTCGCATAAGGTAATGCACCTTGGAACGATAACTCAGCGTGCGCAATACCTTGAACAGCAGTACCAATACGTGCTGTATTCATGAAGGTAAACATTGCATGTAAACCTTTGTTGACTTCACCGATTAAATAACCAGTGGCATTATCAAAGTTTAGTACAGCAGTTGCAGAAGCACGGATCCCCATTTTGTGTTCGATTGAACCACAGGTCACTGCATTACGTTCACCGATACCACTATCAGCAGTTGGGATAAACTTAGGTACGATAAATAATGAAATACCACGAGTACCAGCAGGTGCATCTGGAAGACGTGCAAGTACGATGTGAATAATATTTTCAGTTAAATCATGTTCACCGGCAGAAATGAAGATTTTTGTACCAGAGATTTTATAAGTGCCATCTGCTTGAGGTTCAGCTTTAGTTTTAACTTGCCCTAAGTCGGTACCACATTGAGGTTCGGTTAAGCACATTGTGCCGCTCCAAGTTCCTTCAACAAGTTTAGGCATATACGTTTGTTTTTGCTCATCGGTACCGAATTGCAAAATGGTGTTCATACAACCCGAACTTAAGCCTGGGTACATTGTAAATGACCAGTTTGCAGTACCCATCATTTCTGATTTGATGAGGTTTAAAGACATTGGTAAGCCTTGACCACCAAATTCTTCTGGATAAGAAAGACCTTGCCAACCACCCATAACGAACTGGTCATAAGCTTCTTTAAAGCCTTTAGGTGTAGTTACTTCGCCGTTGTCAAAATGGCAACCTTCTTCATCGCCAGACTGGTTAAGTGGCGATAAGACGTTTTCACAATAATCTGCCGCACCTTCAAGAATCATATCAACGGTATCTGGATCTGCATTTTCACCATTTGATAAAGTTTTGTAGTGAGCAGGGTAATCTAATACTTCATTCATTAAGAAGCGAATATCGTGTAGCGGGGCTTTATATGCTGGCATGGCTTTAATCCTAATTTTGAATCATTGTGGGATTATCTGAATCGATGATTTGATTATTCACTCGCATGATAAAAATACAATGATAATCACATCCGAAAGAAATGTCAGAAAAGCGAATTTTGTCGAAAATAAATACACCTGAAAATACATTTTCTGCTACATTCAGGACTTATACTTTTATGTGAAAAAACAACTATTTTTTATTTTTAGCAAGTTTTGCTAAAAAGATAAAGCGATAAGGTTTTAAAAAAGGTTATGCATTTAAAATATCTCAGTTTATGTTTATTCAGTTTGGGTTTGACCGCATGTGCGCAGCATAGCCTACGTCCATCAGTGGCATCTGCTCATTTAGATCAAAAAGTCATTCAGGGTATGAATGCAATGTATGAATACCCAAGCTATGACTACCGCGGGCATTTTAAAGTTAATGTTGATTCAAATCAGCCCAACAAAATAAGCACTGTAGAGAAAAGTGCTCAACTTGATGCTGAAGTACAAAAAAAAGTAAGATCAATATTTACGTTGAACAAAAAATTAAATTTAGAATAAAAAACANAAGCAGGCGCTTTATGCCGCAATTGCAAATGAGCAATCTGTTTCGGGTGTATCTGGCGAATCACGTTCAGAAAAAGTAAATGCCGTATTAATCAATTTATTAAATGATCTCCAATTTAGTTACGATGGTTCAGTTCATTATCGTCAAAAAATGGGGTCTTTAAACCTTACGGCAAGATATGAAAAACCGACTTTGCTCGTGCAGGCAAAATTGCCAATGGTGCTTGATCTAAAGGATTATAAGTTTTACGTTAATTATTTTGGATTAATGCCTTATTTGGTGAATAAAGATAATCAAAACAACTTAGCCTATGTCGATTTTTCGAAATATAAAGATCTGTTTACGAACGTCGATATGAAGAAGTTCGTTGAATATGCGAAGGCTTCTGGCGCCGTGTCTTATCGTTTGGCTGATCCGCAAAATTTACAACGTTTACCAATTACAGACGCTGACCGTAAGGCAGGAATTGTAGAAAAAATTCGTTTAAAAGATACGGTTGAGGAGTTACTGCTACAAGTCGATCTATATGGTCAAGTCAATGAAAAATACCTGCAAAAAAGTGTTTTAGGATTTGATGATCAAAAGATTGCTGAATCTATAGCAACCGAGCTTGCCGCTTCTGAAGCTAAGAAAAAGTCGGGTGGTGCTGAGGGGCAGAAGGTTTCTTCTGAAGATGCGGCAGCAGTCAGCCAACAACTTTACTCATTAGTTAACGCTCATTTTGGCGGTACATTGGCTTCTGAGGAAGGTGATGAAGAACAATCAAGTGCAGCTCAAGATGCAGCGGCAGCAGCAGAGGAAGCCTCTGCTTCAGGCCAAGATGAGGATGCTGCTGATGTTGCGGTAGCGGATGCAGAACAAACTACCCAAGATGAAGAAGGCCCAACCCTTACAGAAGAACAATGTGTTGAATTACAGACCCTTAAAAAACCAGTAGTTTTAGGGGATATTAATTACTGTCAAATATATGGTGTTGATGTTCTTGATCAAAGTGTAGAGAGTACCCAAAAAACTCAGATCAAGTCTCGTCAAGCTGCTTTAAAACAAACTTTTGCCGCTTATGATCAGAACCAGTTTGTGAATGATGAAGCATTCAAAGCTTTATGGTTAAAGCATAAAGCAGAGATTGAACAAGCTTTACCAAAACAAAGAAATCCAATTACGATTGATGTTGGACTCGATGAAAAAGGCCGTGCAGTCAACGTAGATTACGATATTGCATATACACCAGCTGAATTTAACCATCGCTTTAATATTAAAGCAGACATGCAAATTCTAAATTATGGTAAAGCAACCTCAATTAATCAGCAGCAACTTAAACAAGCTAAATCAGTTGCAGAGGCAAGCAAAGGTTCTTTATTTGAAAACTTCGTAAAAGGTTTTAGTGAAAAACTTGGGCAGAGTGATGTTTCTGAACATCCAGTTGGCTCACATAGCGATGTACAAGATTTAGATTCGAATCTGGCGCTGTTGGCTAACCAAACTTATGATGCAACACGTGCCTATGACAAAACGTATAAGGCTGTGTTTATTGCAAAGTTGACTGCCGAAAAACCGTCATATATTAATTATTATTCAGTTCAACAGTTACAAGAAATTGCCGAAGTTTATGCTTATTGGTTCTCTGAAGAAGAAACCTATAATCCTCAAGGTAAGGCTTTAGAGCGTATCGAGGCATTGCAGAAAAAGCATCATCTTGAACAAGAAGATCAGTTTGATAATGATTTAGGTCGCGCTGTGGACCATATTGTGATTACAACAATGCAAGGTAAGGCAGGGCGTGAAGCATGGCAAAAATTACAGAAACAATATAAGCAGCCTGAGCAGCTTTTCTCGAAACAATATCAATTGAAATTTGAACAACAAAATGGTGCTTCTGCTGAAGAAAAACCATTGTTATCACAAACTGCTGATATTCTAGGTAAGGCTTATGTCGCTGCACGTAAACAGCAACTTACGGAAAAAACAATTCAGAATTTAAAACCTGAACATAATGAATTTATTGATTATGAGATTTTCCGAGATGTTTATCAGCAAATGGTTACAACCAAAAAAGAATAAATGAAGTAAAAAAGAACCTACATCATGTAGGTTCTTTTTTTATATTTATAGAAAATCTTTTAATTCAGGTCTTACGCCATTCCAGATAGAAAAGGATTCAATAGCCTGACCGACTAACATTCCAAAACCTTCAGAAGAGGGCACATTGCGTTGTTTAGCTTGATCAAGGAAGCTAGATGGTTTCCCATATGCCATTTCATAGGCATGTTCGAATTGTAAATTTTCAGGAAGCTGAAGAGCATCGCCTGAAAGGCTTGCAGAAGTCGCATTAATTACAATATCAAATTTCCCTTCTAGCTCATTTAGAGAAATTGCTTGTAATTGAGCTTGCGGGACGGCTACTTTTAGGTCATCTATAAGTTGTTCGGCACGAGCTAGAGTACGGTTTGCAATCACAATCTTTTTTGCGCCAGCTTGTACTAGTGGATAAATAACACCACGAGTTGCACCGCCAGCTCCTAAAATTAAAATAGTCGTATTTTCTAGGTTCCAGTCTAAAGCTTGAATCGCGGCTACTAAGCCTTGGCCATCAGTGTTATCGCCGTGCAATTTGCCATTTTCCATCCATAACGTATTAACTGCTTTTGCAATCTGAGCACGCTCGGTTAGCACATCGCACAAAGCGAAAGCCTGTTCTTTAAACGGCACAGTAACGTTCATGCCACTTCCGCCATTTGCAAAGAAACTACGCATACTCGGCTCAAAACCATCAAGAGGGGCAAGACGTTTTTGATAGTCGAGATCAACACCTGTTTTTTGAGCGAAAGCATGATGCAATTCAGGAGAGCGTGATTGTTCGATTGGGTTGCCAATTACTGCAAACTGTTTGGTCATTCTTATATCCAAAATTTTAAAATGGCGTGAAGCAGTTAAAAACGTGTGCTGAATATTCAGCAGGCCTCACTATAAGCCAAATTGGAATAAGAAAAAATATTTGAATGAGGTTCAGAAAAGTGAAAATAAAAAAGGAGATTCTTTAGGGTGAAAGCCAAAGAATCTCCAAAAAGCAAAAAATTAAGCGACTTTTTCTTTTAGATTTAACCAGTCACGTGGTTTTAGGTAATAGTCGGTTAAACGTTTCTCTGCCGAATCTTCATCCCATTCTGGACGATACGACCAACCTGCAAGGTTAGGGAGGCTGACTAAAATAGATTCGATCCGTCCACCTGTTTGTAAGCCAAACAATGTTCCGCGGTCATAGACTAAGTTGTATTCGACATATCTACCGCGACGGTAAAGTTGGAACTCTCGTTGAGCTTCGGTATAAGGCTGTTCACGATGTTTTTCAAAAATTGGCAGAATGGCATTTAAATAGCCATTACCCACAGCTTGAATATATTTAAAGCAAGTTTCGAAATCCCAGCCATTTAGATCATCAAAAAATAAGCCACCGACGCCTCGTTGTTCATCACGATGTTTTAAATAGAAATAATCATCACACCATTTTTTATGTTCAGCATAGACACTGCCACCAAAAGGCTGACACAGGTCGTAAGCGGCTTGATGCCAATCGATAACATCTTGCTCATCTGGATAAAAAGGAGTTAAGTCAAAACCACCGCCAAACCACCAAATTGGATCTTGTCCTTCAGGCTCTGCAACGAATAAACGTACATTGGCATGAGAAGTTGGAATATTGGGGTTTTTAGGATGAATTACTAATGAGACACCAAGTGCCTGCGCTTTAGCACCAGCAATTTGAGGGTGTCTTTCTGTAGCAGAAGCGGGGAGTTTACTAATGTTGATGTGAGAAAACATCACACCACCTTTTTCAATCACTGTACCATTTTGCAAAACTCGTGAACGCCCACCACCACCTTCAGGACGCTCCCAATCATCAATAATAAATTCACTCGTACCGCCGCCAGCTTTTTCTTGTTGTTCTAAACCAGCACATATACGGGCTTGTAAATCTTGGAGAAATTCGCGGACACGTTGAATATCTGTTGAAGTCGGATGTTGCATAGTGACCCTCAAAGATGATTGAGATAGGAGATAGATACATCAAAAGCACAAAACCATAAAAAAAGTAAGGGATTTTTAAGAAATGTCTCAAAAATCCCTTGCGATTGCTTTTTAAATATTTATTTTTTTAAAAAATCATCTTTTTGATAAAGATGATCCATACGTTCACGTTTGGTTTTTAAATATTGTTCATTAAAAGGGTTGCGTCCAACCGTTAATGGAACACGGTCAACCACATTAATGCCTTGATCTTTGAGTGCCTGAATTTTCAAAGGATTGTTGGTAATTAATTTTACTTCTTTCACTGCTAAGTGATCTAGCATAATGCTACACATGTCATAACGACGTGCATCGGCAGGTAAATTTAAAAGTAAATTTGCATCTACGGTGTCATGACCCTGATCTTGTAAGGCATAGGCGCGAATTTTATTTGTAAGCCCAATACCACGGCCTTCTTGACGTAAATATAAAATAACGCCTTGACCTGCTTCGTTGATGAGCTTTTGAGTTGCCTGCAATTGAGGACCACAGTCGCATTTTAATGATGCAAAAGCATCACCTGTTAAACATTCTGAATGTACACGAACCAAAACAGGGCCTGTAGGTGGATTTTCTAACCCTTTAGAAAGTGCCACATGTTCTTCACCTGATACTGGATCTTGAAACACAGAAATATTGAATTCACCAAAAGCGGTCGGGAGTTTTGATGTTGCAATGAACTCTATAGGCACAGATTAACTCATCTTTTAACCGAAAACGGTTTAAAGTATAGCGTAATGCTGGGAGATTGGTCGAATTGTCATAATCATTTTGCACACTAAGGTTTTCTTTTTTGTATAAAGATGACGATAATAGTTGATAAATAGTCAGATTATTCAGGATAATCTGCCAACCATACCCATGATGTATGAGAGACTGCTTTGCATGACCTCGTTCGCAAATGTGGCTGATTGAAGGTGACTTCATTCGATTGTATGATCGACCCATTTTGACCCAGCTTAGGATTTGCCAGGCTTATAAAGGCTTTGCCACATATGTTGTATACCGAAATTCCAACTCAACGCCCTGTTACGCCATTGTTAGATGCAATTGATCATCCTCAACAATTACGTCAGCTCGAGCATAGCCAATTGGTTCAAGTGGCTGATGAGTTGCGTCAATATATTTTATATGCAGCAGGCCAGAGTGGTGGCCATTTCGGTGCTAATCTCGGCGTGGTTGAGCTGACTGTTGCGCTGCATTATTGCTTTAATACTCCAAATGACCGATTAGTTTGGGATGTAGGACATCAGGCCTATCCGCACAAAGTCCTGACAGGTCGTCGTGAACAAATGACGACGATTCGTTCTAAAAATGGTTTAGCGGCATTTCCAGCTAGAGAAGAATCTGTTTTCGATACATTCGGCGTAGGACATTCATCAACAGCAATTTCGGCTGGTTTAGGAATGTCATTAGCACGTCGTTATCAAAACGACCCATGTGAAGTGGTTTGTATTGTAGGTGATGGTGCAATGACAGCGGGTATGGCATTTGAAGCCATGAATGATGCTGTTGCACATAATGCCGATTTAATTGTTGTGCTCAATGACAATGACATGTCAATTTCTTGTAGTACAGGTGGCTTTGCTAAACATTTGGCTGCAATTTGGGAAAAAGGCCATTTAGTTAACGTTAATGAAGATGGCGAAGCGTATATACAGCCACATCCAAAATGGACTTATAACTCTCGTTTGCATCAATCAGCAACAGACGCAGCCGATAATTTATTTAAAGCAATTGGTTTTGATTACTTTGGTCCATTTGATGGCCATGACGTAAATCAACTGGCCCAAGTATTTAATGCTCTGAAGAAGCGTAAAGGTCCACGTTTAGTCCACGTCTATACTAAAAAAGGTAAAGGTTTTACTCCCGCAGAAGCGGATCCGATTACTTATCATGCAATTAGCAAAATTAATGCAACCTCAGCAGGTAAAACACCACCTAAATATTCTGATGTATTTGGTCAGTGGTTATGTGATGAGGCGGCACAAGATGAGCGCCTACTCGCGATTACACCTGCGATGTGTGAAGGCTCAGGCATGGTTCAGTTTGCTAAAGAATTTCCCCAGAGATTCTTTGATGTCGCGATTGCTGAACAGCATGCTGTAACACTTGCAGCAGGAATGGCTTGTGAAGGCTTAAAACCTGTTGTTGCAATCTATTCGACGTTCTTGCAGCGTGGTTACGATCAGTTTATTCATGATGTTGCATTACAAAACCTTGATGTGACTTTCGGGATTGACCGTGCTGGTTTGGTTGGTGAAGATGGTCCAACTCATGCAGGTGCATATGATTATGCATACATGCGTACAGTTCCAAACATAGTCATCATGGCACCAAAAGATGAAAATGAATGTCGTCAGATGCTTCATACAGCCTATGTCTATAATGGACCAGCTGCGGTACGTTACCCACGTGGTGCTGGTATAGGTGTTGAAATTCAGCAAGAGTTGACCACTATTGAATTAGGGAAAGCTGAAATCGTTGCTGAAATAAAAACTAGCTGTGAAGAACAGATTACAATTTTGGCATTTGGTAGCAGAGTGATGGTTGCTATAGAGGCTGCTGAACAATTTGCACAAAAACATGATGTGGGCGTGCGTGTTGTAAATATGAGGTTTGTGAAGCCGCTTGATGAAAAAATGATTCGTGATTTAGCTGAAAATACTCATTTATTTGTCACAGTTGAAGAGCATGCCGTTATGGGTGGTGCAGGTAGCGCTGTCAATGAGTTTATGGCGCAAGAACAAATTGTGAAACCTATCATTAATTTAGGCTTGCCAGATTTGTTCCTACAACAGGCTTCACACGGACAAATGCTACAAGACTGCGGGTTGGATGCTAAAGGTATTTTGAGCTCAATTGAGAGAGTTTGGCTTAAGCTCAATCAGGTGGTTTAGGCCTCCAATAAAATTTTTGAAACATTTTCCCCCTAAAAGCGCATATATTTGCTAAAATATCTGCGCTTTTATGCATTATTCTTTGTCAAAATCTTCAAATTTGTCTAGTGGGTGTTCAATGGAACCTATGGTGGTTATGGCTGCGCGTGCGGCTCAAACAGTTGGTCAAGAGCTTTTAAAAGCGCATCAAAATCGTCATAAACTCGATTTACAAGTTGAAGAGAAAGGCATTGATGGCCCAGTAACACGTGTAGATCGTTATTTAGAACAATTAGCGATTGATACGTTACGTAAAAGTTATAAAAACCATAGCTTCTTAGGTGAGGAGTTTGGTTTGCAAGAAGGCAAAGGCCATGATGCAGAGTGGTGCTGGGTAATTGACCCGCTTGATGGCACACAAAACTTTATTAATGGTTTCCCTCATTTCTGTATTTCTATTGCAGTTCAACATAAAGGTGTTACTCAACACGGCGTAATCTACGATCCAGTACGTGATGAGTTGTTCTCTGCTAGCCGTGGTCGCGGTGCAGTTATGAATCAACGCCGTATTCGTGTAAATGTAAAAGATAGTTTAGAAAATACATTCTTGGCAGTAGGCCATCCTTACCGCGCTAAACGTGCTGGCGAAATCGTATCTTATGCAGAGCAGCATTTCGCATCGTTATTAGCGGTTACTCAAGCAGGTGCACAAATCCGCCGTGGCGGTTCAGCTGCTCTAGATTTAGCATATGTAGCTGCTGGTCGTTTTGATGGTTTCTTTGAGCTTGGTTTAAAGCCATGGGATATTGCTGCTGGTGAACTTATTCTTAAAGAAGCAGGTGGTGTAGTTGTTGACGCGCGTGGTGGCAATAACTCATTTGAAAATGGTCAAGTACTTGCATGTTCGCTTAAGTTATTAAAACCTTTAATGCAAACAGTTGTTCCAGCTTGGGATAAAGCTGCAAAATAATTTAGCGTATTATAAATAAAACCCTCTTTAATCAGAGGGTTTTGTGTTTTAAATAAAGAGTAAAATTAAATTAATTCAAGAAATATAGATAAAGTTGATTAAAACAGGTGACTTTTAATTTATTTCTGCTATAATCCGCCAACGCACTTAAATTTCCGTTCATTACCTGAACATTCTGTTCTATTCATTGTAAGCGCACGCCGTCCATAGAGAGGACCATTTCTTGCGCCCCGATCGCTCAGCGATTCTTCAGGTTCGGCCGTAATCAAGCATGCGTTTAGTCCACATCGTCGTTACTCGGATTGCTGCTGAATAAAAGCTTTCAGCTTAATTTTGCTTTGCCGCTTTTTGCCGATGTCTATTTTGTATTTATTAAAAATGGAGCACCCACAAGGGTGAAACTCTCTATGAGCAAATCTTTTGCCGAATTTTCTTTGCATGAAACCTTACAACAAGCGCTTGAAGGTTTAGGTTTTACTACCCCGACTGCTGTACAAGAACAAGCAATTCCTGCTGCTTTAGAAGGTAAAGACCTTCTCGTATCAAGCCAAACTGGTTCTGGTAAAACTGCAGCATTCTTACTCCCAACATTAAATGCTTTAGCTGGTCAAGAGTCTGTTGTACCGTTCAAAGACCGTATGAAAGCAGTGACTCAACCGAATATCTTGGTAATTTCACCAACTCGTGAATTGGCACAGCAAGTAAGTCAAGATGCAATTGCACTTGTACGTCACATGAAAGGTGTTCGTATTGCTGCCATTATGGGCGGTATGCCATTTGCAAAACAAATTCAACAATTAAAAGGCGCGCAAGTTGTTGTTGCAACACCTGGTCGTTTACTTGACTTGGTGAATCGTCGTCAAATTAAATTAGATCAAGTAGATGCTTTAATCGTTGATGAAGCGGACCGTATGCTTGACCTAGGTTTCTCTGAAGACTTAGAAGCAATTAGCGAATTAGCAGCTAACCGTAAACAAACATTAATGTTCTCTGCAACATTTGCTGATCGTATCATTCGTCTTGCATCATGCATGATGAAAGATCCTATGCGTATCGCAATTGAAACAGGTCATTCAACCAATACAGATATTACGCAAACATTGCATTGGACTGATGGCTTCGAACATAAGAAAAAATTACTTACACATTGGTTAAGTGATGAAAACTTAGATCAAGCTGTTGTTTTTGCTAGCACGCAAGAAGATACAGATATGTTGGCAGAAGAACTTGCTGAAGCGGGTCATTCTGTTGTTGCACTTCATGGTGCAATGCCACAAACAGTTCGTAACCGTCGTTTGCGTAGTATTCGTGAAGGTCGTGCAAAAATCCTAGTTGCAACTGACGTTGCTGCTCGTGGTCTTGACGTTCCGACTATTTCTCACGTAATTAACTTCGGTCTTCCGATGAAGCATGAAGATTATGTACACCGTATTGGTCGTACTGGTCGTGCTGGTCGTACTGGTCAAGCAATTACTTTAGCGACTTATCGTGAACGCGGTAAGATTCGTGCGCTTGAAGAATATTTAGAAGCACGTTTGAGTGTTTCTGAAATTGAAGGCTTAGAGCCATCTCCACCTCCTGCTCGTTCAGGTCGTGATGGCGGTGGTCGTGGCCGTAGTGGTAATGGCGGCGGTGGTCGTGATGGTCGTCGTAGTGGCGGCGGTGGTTTTGGTGGTGGTCGTCGTTTTGAAGGCGAAAGCAACTTTAAACGCCGTGAAGGTGGTCGTGATGACCGTCCACGTCGTAGCTTCGATGATAAACCACGTGGTGAACGTCCAGCGTTCGGTGGTGAAGATCGTCCGCGTCGCGAATTCAATTCAGACCGTCCACGTCGTGAAGGTGGTTTTGAAGATCGTCCACGTCGTGAGTTCACTTCAGATCGTCCACGTCGCGAAGGTGGTTTCAATGATAAACCGCGTTTTGAATCGAATGATGATAACCGTGGTAATCGCGTAGATTATAAACCACGTCGTGAAGGTGGTTTTGGTGACCGTCCAAAACGTAGCTTTGGTGGTGAAGATCGTCCGCGTCG